>Ga0163179_10000007_pt1 | contig 242656 bp, 205 predicted proteins | sample AtlANTMetagenome_FD_109643 | JGI IMG/M metagenome (GOLD analysis project Ga0163179, IMG submission 109643) | Marine eukaryotic phytoplankton communities from the Atlantic Ocean - Atlantic ANT 2 Metagenome | ecosystem: Environmental > Aquatic > Marine > Oceanic | place: North Atlantic Ocean...
CCTCGCGTCGGGTCTGCCCTCGCGGTCAACGGCAAGTTCCATGAGGCCTTGATGGCCTCGTGTTCCCCACCCCCTCCCGGGGGCTGGAATTAGTTTGAAAACCGAGGGGAACAGGCTTTGATGCGAGGTGTATGCTGAGATGGTTTTTGGCCTTTTTGGCGCTCGTGCTGGCTTTCGTCCCGGCGTCCCGTGCGGAGGAACGGATTCTCTCCTTTGACAGCAGGATCGAGGTGGAGAAGAGCGGGGTGCTGCGGGTGACCGAAACGATCGAGGTGTGGGCCGAGGGAAACAAAATCAAGCGGGGAATTTTTCGCGACCTGCCGACTGACCGGAAGGGCAAGGATGGCCTGCGCTCAGCGAAGCGGTTCAAGGTTGTCTCCGTGAAGCGGGACGGGAAGAGGGAAAACTTCCAGAGGGAACGGATTGAGAACGGGATTCGCATCCGGATCGGCAACGCCGAGAAAAAACTCCGGACAGGCAGAGCCTACACCTACGAGATCCTCTACCTGACTGACCGGCAGCTCTACCTCGAGGAGGGGTGGGACACGCTTTACTGGAACGTCAATGGCACGGAGTGGGGATTCCCCGCCGAGAAGGTCAGTGCCACGGTGATCCTGCCGCCGGGAATCAAGGGAACCAAGGTATGGGGCTACACCGGGAAACTCGGGGAGAGAGGGAAAGACTATCAGGCCGAACTCACCGAGACCGGGGGGACGATCGAGGCTACCCGCCCATTTCGGCCGCGGGAGAACCTGACAGTGATGCTGGAGTGGCCTCCGCAGCTGCTGGACGAGCGGGCCTACGAGGACGAACGGGTTCTTTCCTTCGCTACCCTGATCAAGGTCGAGAGAAACGGAGACCTGCTGGTAACCGAACGCATTCAGGCCCGGGTTGAGGGCGAACTCCTTCGCACGCTTCCTCGTCAGACCGACGTCCGGTGGGGGCTGGAGAGTTTAAGGCCTCTTCAGGTTGAGAGGGTAGGAGTGAACGGAAAGGAGGTCGATTTTGCCGCCCGGTCGTCCAGGAAGGGCATGACGGTGAGCACAGATTGGATGGAGTGGGGGATTCACACCGTTGAGATCACCTACCGGACGGGCCGGCAGCTGATTCTCGGGAAGGACCGGGAAGGCTTGGAATGGGAACTGAACCACGAGCTACACTGGAGGGCTCCACGATGGGGGCCGGGGTCAGGACGGTTCCCGGTGAGCAAGGCCAGTGCGGTGGTGGAACTGCCGGCAGGAATCGAGGCCTCGTTGGGGAGGAGGGCCCCGGGCATCCAGGCGGAGCCGATCCCTAATGGAGCGAAATTCCTTGTTGACCGGCCGATGGTCCGGAATGCGCCGCCGACCCTGTCCCTGCATTGGCCTCCCGGGTTGCTCGCTCCCGCCGCCTACGAGGAAGAATCCTTGGCGGAGGCCCACCCCGGGGTGGTAGTCAGCCTGGCCCTCTTCGCCGCCGCCCTGCTCTATTATCTCCTCGCGTGGCTCCTGGTGGGGAAGGACCCGGAGAAAGGGGTGATCATTCCCCGGTTTGATCCTCCCCCCGGCTATTCCCCGGGCGCTCTGCGGTATCTCCGCCGGATGAAATACGATGAGACCTGTATGACCGCCGGGTTGCTCGGCGTGGCTGCCAAGGGGAAGGTCTCGATTGAGGAACAAGGAGGCACCTACACGGTTCGCCCGGGGAATGGGAAGCCTCCCCCGCTCCCCTCCGCGGGGCCTCCCCCGCTGGCATTTGCGTTAACACCCGATGAGCGGGCTCTCCGCGACAACCTCGTCGGCAGCGGCAAGGTCACCCTGAAGGAACGCAACTGGGTCAGGATCAAGAAGGCCCGCACGGCGCATCAGAGGAAGATCTCGCTCAAGGTGGGGAAGACTCACTTTCTACGCAACCTGAAGTGGTGGATCCCCGGGCTCGTGCTCAGTTTGCTGGGGATCCTTGTTCTTTGCCTGGCCACAGGGGCCCTCTGGAAAAGCATGGCGGCATTGGTGGGGGGAGCATGCTGCGGCATTATTGGGTTTGGTTTCTGGCAAAGGGCCCGGGCGCTGTCTGCCCTCTTGGGCGCCCTTGTGGGCGCGCCCTTCGGCGTCCTCGCAGTCATCGTTTTCCTCACGCTCTCCAAGGGGGCGGGGCCCTGGTCCGCGATGGGTATGCTCTACGTGGGGACGCTGAACCTGGTTTTCCTCTACCTCATCAAGGCCCCAACCGCCCTCGGCCGCAAGGTTCTCGATCACGTGGATGGGTTTGCACACTACCTGAGCGTGGCGGAGGAGGAGCGGCTCAATCTGGAAAATCCGCCGGAGAAGACCCCGGAGCTTTTTGAGCGCTTTCTGCCCTACGCCCTGGCCCTGGGGTGCGAACAGCAGTGGGCGGAAAAGTTCGATTCGGTCCTGCGTGCCGCCGGGCAGGCCCCGGGCCGTTCCGGCTGGAGCCCCAGCTACTACAGCGGATCCGTCTCGGGCTTGGGATCCTCGTTTGCGGCCTCGATGAGCAGCTCGCTCAGTTCCTCGCTGGCTTCCTCGTCCTCAGCGCCGTCTTCCAGTGGGGGATTCTCCGGGGGAGGGGGCTCTTCCGGCGGCGGCGGCGGTGGTGGCGGTGGCGGCGGCTGGTAGAAAGTAATTGCGTCCGGGCCCTCACCTGCGCGTAGTGGCAGAAAATGATTCGTCTGCTCTTTTTTGCTGTGGGTGCGGCCCTTGCTCTCCCGCTGGCCTCGGCAGGAGAGCGCATCGAGTCTTTTGACAGCCAGATCGTGGTGGAGCGGACTGGGGACCTGGTGGTGACAGAGACCATCCGGGTCCGGGCCGAGGGAAACAAAATCAAGCGGGGAATCTTTCGCGATATCCCGCTCCTTCAGAAGACCAAGCTCGGGTTCAGGATAAAGAAGCCCCTTGAAATCATCTCCGTCACCCGGGATGGGAGCGAGGAGGACTACCGGACCGAGAGCATCGGCGAGGGGGGGATCCGCATCCGCATCGGACGGGCTGACGTGTTCCTCAAGCCCGGGTCTTACACCTACGAGGTCAAATACCGGACGGGGCGGCAGCTTTACTTCGAGGAGGATCGAGATGTGCTCTTCTGGAACGTCAATGGGACAGAGTGGGAATTCCCCACCGACAAGGTGACTGCCACGGTGACATTGCCGGAAGGCATCAAGGGGACCAAGGTCCGGGGCTACACCGGGAAACTTGGGGAGGGGGGGAAAGCCTACCGGGCCGAGCTGACGGAGACCGGGGCGAGGATCGTGGCTGCCCGGAGGTTTCAACCGAAAGAGAACCTGACCGTGGAGCTGGAATGGCCTTCCGGCCTGCTTGATGCCCGCGCCTATGAGGAGGCCCGGATCTCACTCTTCCGGGATCTTCCCCTGGTCGCCTTCGGGTTATTGCTGCTCGCAGGGGCCTTGGTGTACTACCTCGTGGCCTGGCTCAAGGTGGGGAAGGACCCGGACGAGGGAACGATCATTCCGCTCTACGGCCCTCCCGAGGGGCTCTCCGCCGCTGCAGTGCGTTACATTGCCCAGATGGGCCACGACAATAAGTGCTTCAGTGCCGGGGTGGTCGGGTTGGCGGCCAAGGGGCAGGCCACCATCGAAAAGGACGGAAAGGTCTTCGTCCTTCATCCCAGGGAGCTTACCCCTGAGCAGGAGGCGCAATTACTGAAACTTCTCAATGAGGGAGAGGGTAAGGAACTCGAGGAAATCGATGGGATTTCCAAGCGTCGTGCGCAGGATATCCAGAAGGCCCGCCCCTACGCCAGGGTCAAGGACGTCCTGCGGGTCAAGGGCATCGGGAAGGGCGCGGTGGCAAAGATGGAGAACCACGTGGTCTGCTCGGATGTTTCCTCCGGGGCGTCGGGGGAGCCCCTGACCGCCGACGAAGCCGCGCTCCACAGGAAATTGTTTGGCGCGGGGTCGCTCAAACTCAGGAATTCAAATCACGCCAGGATCCGTGGGGCCCGGGAGACCCAGAAGCGGCGACTTGCTTCCCAGGTAGAGAAGGTGCTTTTCGTCAGAAACCTTGGATGGTGGGTGCCGGGCCTCCTTCTCTCCCTCGTGGGGAGCCTTTTGTTTCTCTTTGCCACCGGGCCGTCGTTTCCGGCCGTATTTATCGTGGGTATTGGGATCCTCACGGGCCTGTACCTGGGCATGCTGATAGGGCCCTTTTTTGCGCAGCCGGGCAAGGGCCTGGGAAGAACCGGACTCATCGGCATGCTTTTGGTATTCTTGCTTGGGGCGTTCACGTTGGCTGGGCTGATCCCCTTCGCTGGCTTCTGGGCTGCGGGATCGGTCCTGTATGTGGTGGCCTTGAACCTGATCTTCTACCACCTGATCAAGGCTCCAACGGAAAAGGGCCAGCGGTTGAGAGACCAGATTGAGGGGTTTCGTCGTTACCTGAGCGTGGCGGAGGAGGAGCGGCTCAATCTGGAAAATCCGCCGGAAGAGACCCCGGAACTCTTTGAGCGCTTCCTGCCCTACGCCCTTGCCCTTGGGTGCGAGCAGCAGTGGGCGGAAAAGTTCGATTCGGTCCTGCAGGCGGCGGGGATTGTCCCGGGAGACAGTAGTTACAGCCCAAGCTATTACTCGGGCTCGGGATCCTCCGGGAGCCTTAGTAATACGATGACTGACCTGAGCGGTAGTTTCACCGGGTCCCTGTCTTCCGCCGCCGGCGCGCCCTCCTCCGGTGGTGGGGGCAGCAGCGGTGGGGGCGGCTCTTCCGGCGGCGGGGGAGGCGGGGGAGGCGGCGGGGGCTGGTAGGCAGCCTCCCGGAAGCAAAAAACCCGGCCAGGGTGGGGCCGGGTTTGGAAAAGGGCGAACGAAGGGAGACGGGCAATACCTAGGGTGTTCCGGGAGAGGGCTCGGTTGGACCAGGCTCGGCTGGACCACTAAGTGAGCTTTTGAGCGTGGCGGAGGGCTTGAAGCCCACCGACTTTGAGGCCCCAATGTGCATGGGCTCGCCTGTCTTGGGATTTCGACCCATCCGTGCCTTACGGTGTTTCACCTCGAATGTTCCGAATCCAATCAATTGAACTTTACCCTCGGTGCGGACGCCGTTGGAGATGGCATCCAGCACTGCGGCGACCGCATCTTCGGCAGCGCGCTTTGTTGCGTCCCTGCCCAGGGACCCGTGGACAGCTTCGATAAGTTCAGCTTTGTTCATAGCACTAGCAAGATTGGGTCTAGTGACACCTTTTGTAAAGTTAAAACAGGATCCCTTCATTCTACAGATTATAAGTGGGTTATGCAGTTTTGAAGGGGGGTCTGGGTTCTGGCCTTTTAGAGTAGAAACACCTATAAAATAGCGTTTTTATTACTGTTAGATTCTGTTAGAAACATGCAAAATTCTTATTGTTAGCATTTTAAGCATGTTAGAGGGGGTCCGCGGAAGGCTTTTGGGAGCCTGCGGGGGCGCTCGAGGGCGGGAAGGCTCGCAGGGGGCGCGGCAGAGGCTGGGCTCAGCCCGGGCGGGGCTCTGGGCACTTCCTCCAAGCTCCTTCCCCGCCGGGGGGCTGAATTCAAAGCGCGCCCTGCAATACCAAGCTCAAATTGACTTTGTGAAAGTTTTCACAAATTCAACTTGCCCGGTCCAGAAGGCCCCTTTATAGGCGCAGCGGTTCTTGCTCTGAATGTCGGTGAAATCACGCTTTTTGACCGGTTTGCTCCCGCGATTGACGGTCTTCCTCTCCCTCTTCCTGGCGGGTGCCGGCAGCCTTTGGGCTGCAGGTGATGGAGAAAAGCCGTCTCACGATCACCTGCCGATGCATGCGGAGGAGGTGTTCTCGCTTGGCCCCTTCCCGATTACGAACTCGATGATCATGGTCTGGCTCCTGGTGATCGGCATCATCGTGGTGGTCCAGCTCGCGACCAGGAAGATGTCGCTTGTGCCGCGGGGACTGCAGAATTTTGTTGAGTGGATTGTTGAGAGCCTGGTCGGTTTTTTCGCGGGAATCATGGGTGAGGGCCTTGCCAAGCGCACCTTCTGGTTCATTGGCACAGCCTTTATCCTCATCCTGTTTGCAAACTGGGCGGGCCTCGTTCCGGGAGTAGGGACAGTGGGTTGGGAGCTCAGCGGGAAGGATGTTGATCCGCACGATACCTTCCGGCCCTTCCTGCGCGGGGCGAATGCCGACCTCAACATGACGCTGGCGATGGCAGGCACGTTCTTTGTGGTCTGGTTCTACTGGTCCTTCACGGAAATCGGCCTGAAGAATTTCGCGGCGCACATCTTCGCGCCCAAGGGGAAGTTCAAGGGTGCCATGCTGGTGATGATGATCGCGATTTTCGGGATTGTCGGCCTGATTGAGGTGCTCTCGATAGCGGTGCGCCCGATCGCGCTGACCTTCCGGCTCTACGGAAACATCTACGCGGGGGAAAACATGCTGGAGACCCTGATGTACATGGTCCCCGAGCCGCTCATGTTCCTTCCCGTGATCCCCTTCTATTTCTTTGAGCTGATGGTGGGCTTCGTGCAGGCCCTCGTCTTCGCCCTTCTCTGCGCGGTCTTCACCAAGCTCATGTGCGAGCATCATGACGACCACGATCACGAGGAGGGAGATGAACACGGCACAGGAAGCGCCGGTGATCATGGTGATGCCCAGTCCCTATCCAGTTCCTGACCAGACAGACTTAAAACCACTTTTGCCGGTCGGACCATGAATCCCGTGGAGGCCGGCAGACAAAGCGACAATACAAACCAAAAAGAACGATGGAATCACTGATGCAATTGCTTGCGACGTTTCCCCCGATGCTGGACATTCTGGCCGCGATCGAAGGGAAGATTCACGTAGGCCTCGTCGGTATCGGCGCAGGTTTCGGGGTGGGCATGGTCGGCGCGAAAGCTGCCGAAGCCGTGGGCCGCAACCCGGGCGCACAGGGACAGATCATGACGATCGGGATTATCTTCGCCGCCCTGGCGGAGGGTCTCATCTTCATCGCGATCTTCCTTGGCGGTTAATGATCCCGGAGGGCGCTCCCTCGGGAGCGCCCTCCAATTCCACCATCGATTCGAACTCACTTTACCACCATGGCTCTTGACTCGCTCTTCCTGCTCGCCGCCGACACGGGGGCTGGTGAAACGGACATTTTCAAGCAGTTCGGCGTGCACTGGGCGCCGTTCATTGCCCAGCTTGTCAACTTCTTCATCATCTGCCTCGTTCTGAAGAAATTCGCGTTTGGTCCGGTGCAGGAGATGCTGGAGAAGCGTCGCATGCGGATTCAGGACGCCGAGGACAAGCTCAAGCAGGTTGAGCAGCAGATCGCCGAAAGCGAAAAAAACACCGAGGCTGCGATTCAGGAGGCCAACGAGCGTGCCAAGCGCCTGGTCGAAGAGGCCAAGAGCAGTGCGGATGCCGTTGGCGAGCGCAAGGCCCAGGAAGCCACCGCCGCCGCCCAGGCCATTCTCGCCAAGGCCGAGGAAGCCGCCAAGGCGGAGCGCGACAAGATTCAGTCCGAGCTCAAGAAGGAGTTTGGCCGCCTCGTGACGTCCACCACTGCACAGGTCACGGGCAAGGTCCTCAATGAGGATGACCAAAAGCGCCTGAATGAGGAAGCACTGGCGAAAGTTGATGGATAAGACGTTAACGGCTGAAACAGCCCCTGCCCTCGGAACCCAGTTTTGAAATGAAAGTCTCCCGCGAAGCCGCCACCATCGCCCGCCGAACCTTCCGCATGTGCGTGGAAGGGGACCGGGTCGTGGATGACAGGTTGCGGAGGGCCTTCAAGAAGATCGCTGCTGACAAGCCCCGTGGCTGGCAGGCCATCCTGCACGAGCTGAAGCGGCTCACCCGTCTGGAGATGGAGCGTCGGCAGGTGACGGTAGAAAGTGCCGGGACCCTCGATGACGCCTCGCGGGAGCGCGTCCAAACCAGTCTCAAGCAGAACCACGGGGAGGACCTGAGCTTCGAGTTCAGGGTGAATCCGGACTTGCTCGGCGGCATGCGCGTGAGGGTCGGGAACGACGTCTGGGACGGCAGCGTCAAGAGCCGCCTCGACCGCCTGTCCAACGCATTTTGATCAGGAAACCACCAATCGTCATGAGAACGAACGCCCAGACCAGCCAAGGCCAGCCCCTCCGGAAACGGGGGATTGGCGCGGTGGCGCGGCCGGGCGTTCGACCTTGCTCTTCCCAGTTTTCCCCTACCCCATCACTTCTAGCCAGGGCGGAATCCCGTGTCACAGTTTCACGGGGTGCGTCCAATAACTGATTCTTCCCTCTCCCCATCACTCACCACTTCCATCCATGAGCAACATCCTTCAGGAACTGGAACAGGAAATCGCCAACGTCACCTCGGGGGTCGCAAAGACCAACGTGGGGACCGTTCGGGAAATCGGAGACGGCGTCGCCAAGGTCGAGGGCCTCAGCGACGTGCAGCTCAACGAGATGATCGAGTTTCCCGGCAATCTCTTTGGCCTCGCGCTGAACCTCGAGGAGGGCGAAGTCGGAGTCGTCATGCTTGGTGATTCCAAGCATATCGCGGAAGGAGATGAGTGCCATACCACGGGGCGCCTTCTCTCGGTGCCGGTTGGGGAAGGCCTCCTCGGGCGGGTGGTGGATGCACTTGGCCGTCCGGTGGATGGCAAGGGTGAGGTCCAGTCCGATACCGAGTATCCGGTAGAGAAGATCGCTCCAGGCATCATCAAGCGGAAGTCGGTGAGTGTTCCGGTGCAGACTGGCATCGCAGCGATTGACGCCATGATCCCGATCGGCCGTGGCCAGCGGGAGCTGATCATCGGGGACCGCTCCACCGGGAAGACCACCATTGCGGTCGACACCATCATTGCGCAGGCCCAGCAGAACAAGGCTGCCAAGGAAGGACGCCTCAAGGACCACAAGCCGCTCTACTGCGTCTACGTCGCGATCGGCCAGAAGCAGTCGAACATCGCCCGGACGATATCGACCCTCGAGAAGGCGGATGCGCTTGATAACACGATCATTGTGGCCGCGGCGGCATCCGATCCGGCGACCAACCAGTTCCTTGCGCCCTACGCCGGTTGCGCGATGGCCGAATACCTGATGGACCAGGGCAAGGACGTGCTGATCGTTTACGATGACCTTTCCAAGCAGGCCGTGGCCTATCGCCAGGTCTCCCTTGTGCTTCGCCGGCCATCGGGGCGGGAGGCCTACCCTGGCGACGTCTTCTACCTGCACAGCCGCCTCCTTGAGCGTTCGGCGCGTCTCTCCGATGCGGAGGGTGGAGGCTCGATTACCGCCCTGCCGATCATCGAGACGCAGGCGGGCGATGTCTCCGCATATATTCCGACGAATGTGATTTCCATTACGGACGGCCAGATCTTCCTGGAGACGGACCTGTTCTACCAGGGCATCCGTCCGGCCATTTCAGTGGGTCTCTCGGTGTCCCGGGTGGGGTCGGCGGCCCAGACGAAGGCGGTCAAGAAGGTGTCTGGAACGACCAAGCTCGACCTCGCGCAGTTCCGCGAGCTGCAGGCGTTTGCTCAGTTCGGCTCTGACCTCGACGAGGCCACCAAGGCGAAGATCGAACGGGGTGAGCGCATCGTGGAGCTCTTCAAGCAGAACCAGTACAGCCCGCTCACCCTGGCCATGGAGGTGGCGATCCTCTGGTCGATGCAGAATGGCTACTTCGACGACGTCGAGGTGAGCCGCATCAAGGAGTGCCAGGCCGCGCTGGAGGAGTTCCTTAACACGCGCAAGGCGGACCTGCTTCAGCTCATTTCCGACGAGAAAGCCCTGACCGACGATGTGGTGAGCGGCCTCGAAACTGCTCTCAAGGACTTCAAGGCAAGCTGGAGCTGACCCTTTCCCCGATTCCTGACCCTTTCCTGAATGGCCAACCTTCGTGACATTCGCCGACGCATCAAGTCGGTCAAGAACACCTCGCAGATCACCAAGGCGATGCAGCTGGTGGCCGCTGCGAAGATGAAGAAGGCCCAGGACCAGGCCATCGCCGGTCGTGACTATGCTGATCGCCTCAACGAGGTTCTCGTCAATCTTAAGGGCAATATCTCGGAAGACGATCACAAGCTCCTGCAGACCCCGAAGGGGGGGAAGGAGCTGTTACTGGTGATTTCCACGGACAAGGGACTCTGCGGGGGCCTGAATACCAACCTGCTCAAGAAGGTGCGCGCCGAGATGGCGGACGAGACCGACGTGGTGACCGTTGGCCGTAAGCTGCGGCTCTCCCTCGCCAAGCTGGGCAGCCAGATTGTTTCGGACTGGGAGGTGGCAGATCCGACGCCCTTTGCCGACGCTAAGCCGATCGGGGCCTACCTCACCGACCAGTTCCTGAGCGGGGAATACAGCGCTGTGAAGGTCGCCTTCACGAATTTCGAGACCACCCTCACGCAGACCCCGTGGGTTTCGCAGCTTCTGCCTGTCGAGGCCTCCACCCTTGCTGAGAAGCGCGCATACGAGGGCATGGGAACCGCAGGGGAGGCCGCCGCTGCGGAAGGAAAGACCGGCCAGGGCGCCGACATGCTGCGTGACTACATCTTCGAGCCGGGCCCGGACGGTGTCCTCGAGGCTCTGTTGCCGCTCTATATTAATTACCAGGTCTACCAGATGATTCTGGAGGCCCGTGCCTCCGAGCACTCCGCCCGGATGGTCGCCATGAAGGCCGCCACCGACAACGCCAACCAGATGATCAAGGACCTTACTCTCGAGTATAACAAGGTGCGTCAGGCCGCCATCACAGCGGAGCTCCTCGAGATCACCACTGCCATGAAGGCAATGGAGTAGGCCGGTTTTCAGTAATCAGATTTTAGTGCAGAGACCCACTTTCCCCAACCGTTCAACGACATGAGTAATACCGGAAATATCGTGCAGATCATCGGCGCCGTGGTGGATGCCGACTTCTCGAACGCCGAGAAGCTGCCTGCGATCTACAACGCCCTCGAGGTCACCTATGATCTCTATGGCTCGGAGACGACCCTCGTACTTGAAGTGCAGCAGCACCTCGGTGACGGCTGGGTGCGCGCGGTGGCCATGACGACCACCGATGGCCTGAAGCGGGGCATGCCGATCTTGGATACCGGAGACCCGATCACCGTGCCGGTTGGCGGTGGTGTGCTGGGACGCATTTTCAATGTGACCGGTGATGCCGTTGACGAACGGGGTGAAGTCCCGCACGAGAAGCGCTACCCGATTCACGCCTCTGCCCCGCCACTCGTCGACCAGGCGACCTCGGCGGAGATCCTCGAGACCGGAATCAAGGTGATCGACCTGATCTGTCCCTTCACAAAGGGAGGAAAGGTGGGAGCCTTCGGTGGGGCCGGGGTTGGTAAGACCGTGGTAATCATGGAGCTCATCAACAACATTGCGAAAAACCACGGAGGATACTCGGTTTTCGCGGGCGTGGGTGAGCGCACGAGGGAAGGGAACGACCTTTATGAGGAAATGAGTGAGGCTGGCGTTATCGACCAGGACGACCTTTCCAAGTCCAAGGTGGCCCTGGTCTACGGACAGATGAACGAGCCTCCCGGAGCGCGTCTCCGCGTTGCGCTGTCGGCTCTCGCGATGGCGGAGTATTTCCGGGATGAGGAGAATCAGGACGTGCTGCTCTTCGTGGACAATGTCTTCCGATTCTCCCAGGCCGGTTCGGAAGTGTCTGCCCTGCTCGGGCGCACGCCGTCCGCAGTGGGTTACCAGCCCACCCTCGCGGAGGAAATGGCTGGTCTGCAGGAGCGAATTACCTCTACGAACAAGGGATCGATCACGTCATTCCAAGCGGTGTATGTGCCGGCGGATGACCTCACCGACCCTGCGCCCGCCAACACCTTTGCGCACCTTGATTCGACGGTCGTGCTTGAGCGTGCGCTCGCTGAGCTCGGAATCTACCCGGCTGTGGATCCCCTTGCCTCGGTTTCCACCGCCCTCTCTCCCGAGGTTGTGGGTGAAGAGCACTACCGCGTGGCGCGTGGTGTTCAGGGTGTCCTGCAGCGTTACAAGGATCTGCAGGATATCATTGCCATTCTCGGGATGGATGAGCTCTCGGACGAGGACAAGCTCACCGTGTTCCGCGCCCGGAAGATCCAGCGCTTCCTTTCCCAGCCCTTCCACGTCGCCGAGGTCTTCACGGGCACACCGGGGGTCTACGTTTCGGTTGATGACACCGTCAAGGGCTTCGCCGAGATTCTCGACGGCAAGTATGACGATGTTCCGGAAGGGAACTTCTACATGAAAGGCAGTATCGAGACCGTCGAGAAGGGCTAGCGCTTTCCCGACGGTGATTGGTTTGACTCGTTGAGGAGAGCTCAGGAAGCCAGTCGCCCTACCGAACCTGGAATTCTCCAACCCCAAATCCACCAGCACTCATGCCCCTCCTCCTCGACATCGTGACCCCGGAGAAGAAGTTCTTCTCGGGTGAAGTCGACAATGTCTACCTTCCGGGAACGGAAGGGGAGCTGGGCATCCTGCCGGGGCACGTGCCTCTTGTCACCGGAATCGAACCGGGGGAGCTGCGTTATGCGGTAAACGGACAGGTCGAGGAACTCGCGATTGGGGCGGGATTTCTGGAGGTCAGCCAGGAAAAGGTCACTGTCCTGACCGACCTGGCCGTGACGGATACCGAGATTGATGAGGCCAAGGTTGAGGAGGCGATGCAGCGGGCCGAAGAGTCTCTCAGCAAGATTGACCAGAGTGCGAACGCGGAAGAAGTGGCTGCCCTTCAGAGCGCGATTGCCAAGTCGATGGCCCAGCTGAAGTTGAAGCGGAAGCGGAGGCAGATTTAGGGCCCGGCCCGGCCGCGAGGGCCTCTCCCCGGAAGCCGAGAGGGGACGAAGGCATCGGGAATGGGGATCGCCGAGGGAAAGTTATTCGCAAGTTGTTACAAGAAACCCCTTTTCTCGGGGGCCTTCATGCCACCGAAGTGAGGTTTTATCTCAGCCGGGCTTGACCACTGGCCGGTGGCTTGGCAGTAAAACGAAAGTTTAGGCAAAGCACCCGCATGCCCAAGGACGAGAGCCTGCAAAAAATCCTGTTGATTGGGTCGGGACCGATTGTCATCGGTCAAGGTTGCGAATTTGATTACTCGGGCACTCAAGCCTGCAAGGCTCTCCGGGAGGAGGGCTATGACGTGGTCCTGGTGAATTCCAATCCGGCCACGATCATGACCGACCCGGAGTTCGCGGAGCGGACATACATCGAGCCCATCACCCCCCCGGTGATCCAAAAGATCATCGAGAAGGAAAAGCCTGATGCGCTCCTTCCCACCCTGGGGGGGCAGACCGCGCTTAATGCTGCGATGGACCTCTGGCATTCCGGGATCCTGGAGGAACTCGGGGTCAAGATGATCGGTGCCAATGCGGATGCCATTGCGAAGGGCGAAGACCGTCTCCTCTTCAAGGAAGCGATGCTCAAGATCGGTCTGGATCTTCCCCAGTCCGGTGTCGTGCATACGATGGAGGATGCCCGGACCGTGGCGGAGGAGATCGGGTCGTATCCTCTCATCATCCGCCCGGCCTATACGCTTGGTGGCAGCGGGGGTGGCATCGCCTACAACCGGGAAGAATTCGAGGCAATTGTGGCCCGGGGACTGGATCTGTCCCCGGTAACGGAGGTTCTCATCGAGGAAAGCCTGCTCGGGTGGAAGGAATATGAGATGGAGGTCATGCGGGACTGCGCGGACAACTGCGTGGTCATCTGTGCTATCGAGAACCTGGACCCGATGGGCGTGCACACTGGGGACTCCATCACGGTGGCTCCAGCTCAGACCCTGACTGACCGTGAGTACCAGATCATGCGGGACCAGTCCTTTGCGGTCATTCGTGAGATCGGGGTCGAGACCGGGGGCTCGAACATTCAATTTGCGGTACAACCCGAAACCGGGCGACTGATTGTCATCGAGATGAACCCACGGGTATCGCGGTCATCCGCCCTGGCTTCCAAGGCCACCGGGTTCCCGATCGCCAAGATCGCGGCCAAACTGGCAGTGGGCTACACCCTCGATGAGCTGCCCAACGATATCACGCGCGAGACACCTGCCAGCTTTGAGCCCACCATCGACTATGTGGTGACGAAAGTCCCGCGCTTCACTTTCGAGAAGTTTCCGACCGCCGATCCGGTCCTCACCACCCAGATGAAATCCGTGGGGGAGGCGATGAGCATCGGGCGCACCTTCAAGGAGAGCGTGCAGAAGGCGCTGCGCTCTCTGGAAACGGGTCGCTTTGGGCTGGGCTGGGATGGGAAAGACCCCAGGGAGGAGCCGACCACCGAAGAGATTGAGCGCAACCTGCACGTGCCCAATAGTGAGCGCATTTACTGGATTAAGCTGGCCTTTGAGTTTGGCTGGAGCCTTGAGGAGGTCTTTGAGGCAACGCAGATCGATCGCTGGTTCCTGGTCCACCTGAAGGAGATCGCCGACGAGGGAGCTCACCTCGCGGAGCTGGATCTGCGCAAGGCGAAGCGTCTGGGGTTTTCCGACCGGCAGATTGCTCATGCCCGGGGTGAGAATGAAGACACCGTGCGTGAGATGCGCAAGGGGGTCGGGATCCTGCCCACCTACCGGCTGGTCGACACCTGTGCGGCGGAGTTCGAGGCGTTCACGCCCTATTATTACTCCACCTATGGAGATGAGAACGAAGCCCGGGAAAGTGATAAGAAAAAAATCGTGATCCTGGGGGGAGGCCCCAATCGGATCGGGCAGGGTATTGAGTTCGATTATTGCTGTGTGCATGCCTCCTTCGCGCTGAAGGAACTGGGCTACGAGACGATCATGGTGAACTCGAATCCCGAGACCGTCTCGACCGATTACGACACCAGTGACAAACTCTACTTTGAGCCACTCACCCTTGAGGATGTTCTCAACATCTGCGAGCAGGAGAAGCCCGATGGAGTGATTGTCCAGTTCGGAGGGCAAACGCCACTCAACCTGGCAGCCGACCTTGAGCGCCACGGAGTTCCTGTGATTGGAACCTCGCCCCGCTCCATCGAACTGGCCGAGGACCGGAAGTTCTTCTCTGCCCTGCTCGACAAACTTGGACTCCAGCAGGCGGAGGCCGGAACGGCCATCTCGGAAGAGGAGGCTGTCGAAGTTGCTTCCCGGATCGGCTATCCCGTCCTCGTGCGACCGTCCTTTGTGCTTGGAGGCCGGGCCATGATGATTGTCTACGACGATGATGAGCTGCGCCGCTACATGCGAGATGCGGTGGATGCCTCTCCCGAGCGTCCGGTTCTCGTGGATCGCTTCCTGGAAGGGGCCGTCGAGGTGGATGTTGATTGCATCTCGGATGGTGAAACCACCGTAGTGGGAGCCATCATGCAGCATATCGAGCAGGCTGGAGTGCACTCAGGGGACTCAGCCTGCGTGATCCCCCCCTTCAGCCTGAGTGAGGAGATCCAGGCGGATATCGAGGAGGCGGCCATCAACCTGTCTCGCGAACTGGACGTTCGTGGACTGATGAATATCCAGTTCGCGGTCAAGGAGGAGCAACTCTATGTCATTGAGGTCAATCCTCGCGCGTCCCGGACCGTTCCATTCGTCTCCAAGGCCATCGGGAAACCCCTGGCCAAGATGGCGGCCAGAATCATGGTGGGCGGCAAGCTGTCCGAGATGGGGATGAGCGAACGGATCATTCCCAAGCACTTCAATGTGAAGGAGGCGGTCTTCCCCTGGCCGCGGTTCCCGGGAATTGATATTGTGCTCGGGCCCGAGATGAAGTCGACGGGCGAGGTGATGGGAATTGATGAGGACCTTGGCATGGCCTACGCCAAGAGCCAGATCAGCGCCTTCAACCCGCTGCCGATGGAGGGGAACGTGTTTTTCTCCGTCAGCGACCGGGACAAGGATGATGCGGTGCCCATTGCGCGGGAGTTTGCGGAGGCTGGATTTACCCTCTTCGCGACCGGCGGAACCTTCCGGAGACTGGACGAGGCGGGTGTGCCCGCACAACGGCTCTACAAGCTGGCTGAACGTAAGCGTCCCAACGTGCTCGACATGATGAAGAACGGAGAAATCCACTTCATTGTGAATACCCCCAGCAGTCACGAATCCCGCGAGGATGAAGTGGTGATCCGGAGTACGGCAGTTGCGAACAAGGTCAGCCACTGCACCAATCTGGCGGCGGCAGCGGCCAGTGTGCAGGCTATTCGCTCACTTCAGAAACGGGAGCTCACGGTTACGCCCCTGCAGGATTACTACTAGGGTTCCCCTCCGCCGTTGATCCCCACCGTTCCGGTGGCCGGGCAGACGCCTGCAAGTCGCTCAACGGAAGTCGCGGCTCTCCATGAACTCGTACCAGTCCTTCTCGAGGGCAGCATCGTCCGCGTAGCCGTAGGTCTCCAGGATCAGCTCTTTCGTGATGGAGGCTCCCTCTCGTGCCTGGGCCAGGAGCTTGCGGTATTTGGTGATACGCTCCTCGTTACTTACCAGGAAGTAGGTCAGCGCAAACATGTATCCGGACTTGTTTGGCGTAAGGGTGAGGACCTCGGCATTGCACACGGTATCAAGATTGATGCGCTCACCCTTCTTGCACATTTTTTTCAGAGGAGTGGTCCAGGACTCCTGGTGGTCGAGGACAGCACCTCGCTGGATTTTTGCGTCGTTGTCCTTGTAGTATTTTTCAAAATCGAGGTAGTGGACGCGGCAGAGGCGGAAGATGCGGTGTTCCACAAAGTAACCCCATCCGGCGGTGAAGAAGAAGGGCATGTTCCCGGTCAGGCCGCGGCCTTCCAGAATCGTGGCCGCCGTGCCGTGCACAAACGCGGGCGTGAGGTCCCGCTCCCCTCCACCACCGGTGTTTTCCGGGTCTGCCTTGCAGAGGACATAGTAACGGTTCCGGGGGTCGGCATAGTTGCGGGTAATTCTGCACATACGCATCCGGGTATCATCCCATCCGCTCCGTTCCTTCTGCTTCATGAGGACCTGGGTGTAGAGATCACCGGTTCCGACGAGGTAGACGGTGAAGCGGTAGGGGGCCTCGTCCGCGCCCTTGGACCCGCCAGGGGTGCGGAATTCGTTTTTCTCGAAGTCATCGGTAAGTCCCGGCATGACCCGGACGCATTCGTCCCAGATTTTTTCCGCGTATTTGCGGGCGGGGTCGTGATTGGTTGACTTGGAGCGGAGCGCAAAATGGTCGGTGAGGCGCTCCCGCCATTCGATGTTCTCGAAATGCAGGTGCTGGCCGAGGGCGGAGGAGGCCGCCAATGTCGCCCAGAGGATGAGCGAAGCGGTGAGACTTTTCATAGGGAATGACGGTAGGGAGGGTGGTGGGACATAGCAATGAGAGAGGGCGGGCATTTTTGCCGAGCTGGTCGGATTGTCAGAAACCCGCAAGGGCCGGGTCTCGGATGGAGAAAGAATACTGGCGCAAGCGACAGGCTGGTGCGGGAGGGTGGGTAGTTGCAAGCGAGGGAAAACAGGTTACTGTTGTGACGGCGCGGGAATATCCGTTTGGGGCCATGAGTACCTGCCCTGTTTTCGTGAAGACAATCCAGGCAAAAAAAGGCAAGCGAGGGAGTGCCCTTGGTGGTTTCGCAATTGGGCTTGCCGTAGCGGGCATCTACTTGGCACTGCAGCTGTGGATCCTGCCCGCCGCGGGAATTCCCACGTGACTGAGCGGTTCTTGCCGCCCGGTCGGGACGGACGAAGACAGTGGAAAGATCGAGGACGAGCTCGCAAGGGAGCGCGAAAGGGAGCGCGGAAGGGAAGGCGCAACGCCCTGAGGCGGGATGCCGCGAGCCGCAAAGGCGGTGTCCGCCATTGGCTTCTCCCGGGCATTTCGCCGGGCCAGGGCAGACCGGGTCCCCTCCCCCGGGAGGAGCGGCTCGACCCTTGCTCTGGTAGAAACGTGGAGCAGGACACCAAAAAGGCCACGCTGATTGCGTGGCCTCGGGGTGGGGATGAAATAGACGGGGCTATTTCACGGTCAGGATGCCCTTCATCACCCCGAAGTGACCGGGGAACGTACAAATGTAGGGGTATTCTCCCGCCGGGCCGGCCTTGAACACGATAGTATCCGCCTCGTTGGGACCCAGAATCTTGCTGGAGGCCACGATGGCCTTGACCAGCTCAGGCTTCTTGGGGAGGTAGCCACCATCCTTATTGGCGATACCGTCGAGGGCGAAGGCGGTGATGTCGGTATTGGGCTTGAGCACGACGATGTTGTGTCCCATCGCCTGCACCGGCAGGGCACCCACATTCTTGAAGGTGATCGCAACGACTTGGCCCGACTTTGCCTCAAGGGCCGTCTTGTCGAACTTCATCTGGTCGTTGCCATTAACTGTGACCTTCACGTCGGCTTTGGCAGGATCCAGCTTCTCGGCGAGGAGGGGGCCGGTCGCAACAAGGGCGGCGGCGATAGGCAGTATGAACTTCTTCATGAGGGCGGGAAGATGGGCTGGGATCCTCGGGGAACAAGGAAAACTTTTGGGGAGGCCACGATTTGGGGTCGGAAATACCCGGAATTATCGGGTTCATCGGACCGGGCCCCGGGAACATCACCAGAACAGGTGAGAGCCATTTGCTGTTCATGGCTACATTTGCCACCCGGGACCAAGAGCCATGAAGGCAACCAAGTAGATGCTGAACGTCACGGGCGCAATGAGCACCGGAAGCGCTGAAAAGGTCGTGACGTGCTTTATGAAGGGCGGCAGGCTGCGGGAGGCCTCCTGACTTGGGGATCCCGTGCGAAAGGCGTGCGTCGAAAAACCCATGGGCCATGGGTACAAGAAGTGTGCCCCACGGCAGAGAACCCAGGGCGTGGAGAGTGTTACTCAGCAGCCCCATGAGGGGTCCGGGGGAGAGGGAGAGCAGGGTTCGTAATAAGAATTGGGCCCGGGTGGACGGGGGTCGAGCCGCAGCCAAGGCCGTTTCAGGGTGCTCAGCTTCCGGTGGTTTGCTTTGTTCCTCCGGTATTATGGACTGAGGGCTTTCTTCAGGAACGGAGCGGTCCGGGATGTTCTCGCTTTCACAATATGCTCTGGAGGTCCCTGAGTAACGATGCGGCCGCCCGCTGCTCCGGCCTCGGGGCCCATGTCGATGATGTTGTCCGCCTCGGCCATGAGGCCGGTGTGGTGCTCGACCACCACGACGGTGTGGCCCTCGTCGACGAGACGGTGGAGGACATCGATGAGTTTTCTGACGTCCTCGAGGTGCAGGCCGATGGAGGGCTCCTCGATCAGGTATAGGTTGGCCTGGGGCTTGCGGGTCTTCACCGCGGTCTTGCTGATCCGTCCCCGGGTCAGCTCGGTGACGAGTTTCATGCGCTGGGCCTCCCCGCCCGACAGGGTGGGGCTGGGTTGCCCGATCTGGAGGTAGCCGAGGCCGGTTTCCCTGAGAAGAGAAAGAGTGCGGTGGAGCTTGCCGTGTGCGGCGAAGAAGTCGGCAGCCTCGTCAATGGTCATGGCGAGGACCTCTCCAATCGAGCGGCCATTGTAGCGAATCTCGAGGGTGGCAGGATTGTAGCGCTTGCCGTTGCAGGCATCGCAGTGAGTCCACGTGGAAGGGAGAAAGTCCATCTCCAGCTTGATGCGCCCGTTGCCCTTGCACTCTGGGCATTGTCCGCTGGAGTTGTTGAACGAGAAGCGCGAAGCATCAAAGCCTCGCAGGCGGGCCTCGGGGACCTGAGCAAAGAGCTTGCGGATGTCGTCGAAGATCTTGACGTATGTAGCCGGGCAGGACCGAGAGGTCTTGCCGATCGGGGACTGGTCGACTTCGTAGCAGTGACGGATGGACTTGACGCCCGAGGCCGAAGTCCACGTCTTATCCGGATTGCGCTTGAAGAGTTCCGAGATTGTCCCGCGCATGAGGGAGGACTTACCGCATCCCGAGACCCCGGTGATTACGGTGAGCCGTTGCAGGGGAATGCGAACCTCGATGTCCTTGAGGTTGTTGAGGCGGCATCCTTTCACACGGAGCCATCCAGTCCGGGCGCTGGCCTTGGGGAGCGGTCTGCGTTTCCCGCGCAGGGGGTGGACAAGCGGATTGTTGAGCGCGTGACCCGTGATCGACTTCCTGAGCTTCCGGATCCTTGCGGGGCTTCCGGCGGCGACCACCTCGCCACCGTGCCTTCCGGCGCCCGGGCCGAGGTCAATGATGTGACCGGCCCGCGCCATGGTTTCGTCATCATGTTCAACCACGAGGAGTGAATTGCCCTTGCTGCGCAGGGTCTCCAGCGTATCGAGGAGCTTGTTGTTGTCGCGGGGATGAAGGCCGATTGTGGGTTCATCGAGGACGTAGAGAACACCGCGGAGGTTGGAGCCCAGCTGGGCGGCAAGGCGGATGCGCTGGGCCTCTCCGCCCGAGAGAGTCTTGGCGGAGCGCCCGAGCTGCAGGTAGCCGAGGCCGACCTCCTCCAGGAAGTGGAGGCGTTGCTGGATCTCAGGAAGAATGTCACGGGCAATGGTCGCTTCGCGGCCCGTGAACTTGAAGGCCCCCAAGGCCTTCACCGCATCGGTGACAGGGAGGAGAGTAATGTCCTGGATCGCGAAGTCCTGGATGCGAATGGAGCGGGACACTTCGTTCAGACGGGCCCCTCCGCAGTCGGGGCATTCTACGAGCTCGGTGTCGTCGGCACGGTCCAGTTTACGGTCAAAGTCGATCTCGGCTTCCGTGATCGAGTTGTAAGGGGTGTTTTTGCGACTGTCGAATCGACGGCGCCGGGTAGTCGTTATCTGTCCGTAACCCCGGCATGTCGGGCACCAGCCGCGGGGGGAATTGAACGAAAAATGTGCCGGGTCAGGGGTCTCGAAGGAGCGGCCGGTAACCGGGCTGACCCGGGCTCGTGAGAAAGGTCGCAGGGAATTCCCGTGGTCCAAAATGCGCAGGGTGCCCTTGCCGAGGCGAAGAGCGCTGGAGACGGCTTCCCGCAGGTCGGCGAGCCGGACGTTGCGGGTCGCTACATGGAGAATCAGGACATCGATATCGTGCTCCTTGAATCGTTCGAGGCGTTCGAACCCCTCGATCTCCTTCCATTGATTATCGACAAGGAGCCGGCTGTAGCCCTGGCGCCCGGCCCATGCGGCCACCTCGGTGTGGAAGCCTTTTCTTCCGCGCACGAGGGGAGCCAGAATGTGGACAGGCCCTTTTTTCAGCAGCGCCCGGATGGCTTCCACAATGGCGTCCTCGGTCTGCGGGACGACCGGTTCACTGGATTCCGGGCAATACTGCGTGCCAAGCTTGGCGTAGAGCAGACGCAGGAAGTGGTAGACCTCGGTGACGGTGGCTACCGTCGACTTTCCGCCGCCCTTGGAGACGCGCTGTTCGATCGCGACCGTAGGAGGGAGTCCCGAAATCCGGTCGATGTCGGGCTTTTCCAGTTGCTCGGCAAACTGACGAGCATAGGGGGACATGGAGTCCAGGAAGCGGCGTTGCCCTTCCGCGAAGACAATGTCAAAGGCAAGGGTTGACTTGCCGCTTCCGCTCAATCCCGTTACGACGACGAGCTTGTCGCGGGGAATACTGACCTCGATGTTCTTGAGATTGTGTTCCCGGGCCCCCGAGATTTGGATCGCTGCGCTGGGTGAACGTGGCACCCGGGAGTCCGGATCCCCGGTGGGCTTCTGGTCTCCACCAGTCGTGGGGACGGCACCGGGAGAGAGAACGGGGGCGAGATAGCGGGCCGTCTCGGTATCGGTAACGGCGACGTCCTCGGGAGTTCCCGAAGCGGAGATGCGGCCTCCCTCTGCACCCGCCCCCGGACCGACGTCGATCAGATAATCCGCGCTCTTGATGACGTCGAGGTTGTGCTCGATGACAAGGAGTGAGTGCCCGGCACTTACGAGGCGCTGGAAGACCGCAAGGAGTCTGGCAATGTCGCCGAAGTGCAGGCCGGTGGTGGGTTCGTCGAGGATGAGCAGTGAAGAAGCGCTTCCAGGGTCCGGGCGGGAACGAAGATTCTTCCGCCCGAGGGTCTCCGTGAGAATGGTACACAGCTTAAGTCGCTGCGCTTCCCCGCCGGAGAGGGTGTTGAGTGGTTGTCCGAGACGGAGATAACCGAGGCCCAGTTCCTCGAGAGGTTGCAGGGCATTGAGAATTCGCGTCTTGGAGGCTGCTTCCCGGGTGGCCGCGCGGCGGGTGGACCCGGCCGCTCCCTGCCGGAAGAAGGACAGCGCTTCCGTCACGGTGAGGGCGAGAATGTCCGCGATGGTCTTCCCTTCATAGCAAATTTCAAGGGCGGCCTGGTTATAGCGGGAGCCGTTGCATTCTGGACAGGTAAGGTACAGGTCCGAGAGAAACTGCATCTCCACTTTTTCAAATCCGTTGCCAGAGCAGCGCTCACAGCGGCCCGCACCGGAATTGAACGAAAAATATCCGGGCTGGATCCCTGCCAATTGCCCATCCGGGGAAGAGGCGAAGAGCTGCCGGACGAGATCGAAGGCGCCGAGGTAAACGATGGGTGTGGAACGCGGGGTGCGGGAAAGGGGGCTCTGGTCCACGATCCTCGCATCGGTGAGCTGTTCCGTGCCAGTGAGCGAACGCAGGGGGGCCGGTTCCTCCTGGCTCTCGATGCGGAGGGCCCCGGCGAGGTTTTGGTAGAGGACATCGTGGACGAGGGTGGACTTGCCGGACCCGGAAACACCCGTCACGCAGGCGAAAACTCCCAGTGGGACGTCGACATCAAGATCGAGCAGGTTGTGGCGGGTTGCCCCTCTGATCCGGAGGAACCCGGTAGGGGCCCTGCGGACGGGGGGAACCGGAATGGACACCTGACCGAGCAGATAGGGGAGCGTGGTGGAGCGCGGGGCGGACTTGAGGGCCGTGACCTGCCGCATGCGCTGGCTCGACAGGGAGGCCACGATTTCTCCACCGTGTTCGCCGGCCCCGGGGCCAAGGTCGAGGAGATGATCAGCGGCCTGCATCACAGCTTCCTCATGTTCCACGACCACGAGCGTATTGCCCTTGTCTCGCAGCCCGTGCATGACGGAAACGAGGGCGCCAACGTCGCGTGGGTGCAGACCGACGGTAGGTTCGTCGAGGACAAAGAGGGTATTGGTGAGAGAGGCCCCGAGACAGCTGGTGAGATTGACCCTCTCAATCTCGCCCCCGGAGAGGGTTCGGGTTGCCCGGTCGAGAGTGAGGTAGCCAAGGCCGACCTCGCGGAGAAAGTGCAGTCGATTGGTGATCTCGGAGTGAACGAGCTCGGTCGTTTTGTCGATGAGGGCGCCTTGCTCCCGAAGCTTGGCGGGGAGTGCCAGAAACCAGGGGTGAAGCTCGCTGATTGGTTGGCGCCAGAGCTGCGGGAGCGTATGGCCATCGATTTGAAAGCAAAGGGCCTCTGGTTGCAGGCGGGAGCCACGGCAGCTCGCGCAGGTGGTGTAGGATCGGTAGCGGCTGAGAAAAACGCGCACGTGCATCTTGTAGGCGCGACCCTCCATCCACTCGAAAAACCCCTTCACACCATACCACTCGTCGTTTTGCCAGGCGTCCTCGGGGTTGTCCCGCTCTCCGTAGAGAACCCAGTTCTGCTCCTCCTCGGTGAGCTCGGCAAAGGCGCAGTCGAGATCGAGGTCCCGCTGCGCCGCATGCAATTCGAGGTCTCGCTGGCACTCCTCCCCACGGTCTCCCTGGAAAGGCTTCACACACCCCTCGCGGATGGAACGGAAGCGGTCCGGGACAGCCTTGGCGAAGTCGATTCCGATGACGCGGCCAAACCCCCGGCACTCCGGGCAGGCCCCCACCGGGTTGTTGAAAGTGAAGAGTGCAGGTGTGGGGGGGCGGGCGCTAAAGCCAGTGGCTGGATTGGTCCAGTTGGTGGAGAAACGGTGTGGAGTGCCTCCCTCGTTCGCCTCCACGAGGGAGCAGGAGCCCTTGCCCAGGTCGAGGGCGCGCTCGAGCGCTTCGAGGAGGCGTGGACGATTAGCTTTTGTAATCTTGACCCGGTCCTGAATGATCTGGACCTGGCCAGGGAGGAGGGAGAACCCGGCAGCCGCGGGAGAGTCCGTACGGACCACCTGTCCGTTGAGATGAATGCGAAGGTAGCCCTGCTGCTGGAGGAAGGCGAAGAATTCCTCCAGTTCCATGTCAGGAGGAACCGGAACGGGGAAGAGAACGAGGGCCTGCTGATCGGGCAGGTTTTCAAAACACCAGGTCGCAATCGAATCACTCGTATCGGGGCGGATCCGATCCCCGGTGGAGGGATCAACGGCGTGTGCACAGCGGGCGTAGAGGAGCTTCAGGTAGTCATTGATCTCGGTGATGGTCCCAACCGTTGAGCGGGTGGTGCGGATGTTGTTCTTCTGTTCGATGGCAATGGCCGGCGGGATGCCGTCGATACGGTCCACCGCCGGCTTGTCCATGCGGTCAAAGAACTGGCGGACGTAGGGAGAGAAGGTTTCGACGTAACGGCGCTGGCCTTCGGCGTAGAGGGTCTGGAAGGCGAGGGAAGACTTGCCGGACCCGGAGGGCCCCGTCACCACCGTCAGTTTTCCGAGCGGGATTTCAAGGTCCAGACCCTTGAGATTATTCTGCCGGGCGCCCCGCACGGCGATGGACTGCTGCGCCTTCTGCCGGGGCGAGGCGGCGATGCGTTTCTTGGCGGGGGGCACGGGACCGAGCTTAGGCAGTGCGCGGTGGTTGGCCAGATCATAGGCGGCGCCAAATGCTCGACCGGAAGAGCGTTCTCCGGGAGCGCAAGGCCCGTGCAGCAGCTTTTATTCGTCCTCGTCTTCCGCGACAGGTGGCTCCGGGGACTCGCCGTTCAGGATGGCCAGAAAGTAGTCGTTGTCTGTGGCAGCGACCGTTTCAGGCTTGAGGAAGGATACTCCCTCGCGGTCGCCCTGCGCCGCCCGTCGCTTGATTTCCACCTCCAGCTGGGCGATGTAGCGCTGCTGGGCATCCTCAAAGTCGGCCTGATAGTCGTCCCAGATTTTCTTCTGCTTTGCGAGAGCCCTGTCGTGGACTTTTCCGAAGGCGCGCTCGGCGAGGGGATTGCCGAGGGTGGCGGGCACTTCACCCCGATCTTTCAACCCCTCGATGTAGTTGTCGACCAGGTCCTTGAGGGCCCGGTTGGCGCGCCGGGCCGTGTCGGCCTCGCTTTCAATGTCATTGGCGAAGTCCTCCACGTTCTTTTCATGGCGCCGCTGCCACCGTTCGTAGGCGACTTTTTCCCGGTCGTGGAAGTCCTGGCGGAACTTCACGAGCCAGTCCCCGGCATCTGCGGGGGCATTGGCTTCCCCGGCCCGGGGCATGTTACGCCGGGAGGGCGCGGACCACTCCACGAGGAAGTAGTTGGCCTCCGCCGCCTCGCCGGAGGCATTGTTGTAGCCGAACACGCTATCCACCCCGCGCCAGACCTGGAGCGATGGTTGCGGGCCATCTTCCTCGTCGGGCTGGCCCGGAGCCCAGGAAACAAAATCGAAGCGTTCCCCGGTTACGAAGGTCCACCGTGGGGAGGCAACTCCCTGCTGGCGTCCTCCGATCCAACAGCCATCACCTCCGCCCAGTACGGACTCCATGGTCTTGAGAATCCAGGCCGCCTCTTCATCTGTGGAGGGCACGGCGAGATGCCCACCGGATGCAATTGCCATGTTCTGGGCGTCTGCCCATGAGACGGATTGGGGAATGACGAGGAAGCGTGAACCACTGATATTGCGGGTTCCTGCGGGGAAGATGGGACGTTTTGCCTTCAGGGAGGCCGCCACCCGGTTTAATTGGCTGGCGATGGATCCCTCGTTACCGTCCTCGCCCCACTGGAGGAGGAAGGGAAGCGGCCGCGAGGCCGCGAGATCGTCGAGGGAGTGATCGGGAAGGAGTGCGGCGTAGTTCTCGCCGCCGTCCCGGGAATTCGTATTGTCGGGCTGGCCCGCGGCCCAGAGGCTTTTTTCCGGGGGCCGGCCGTTGACCCAGTACCAACTGCCCTCGGTTCCGGAGTCGGAAAGGCCGATCCATGTTGGGACACTCAGATTGAATTCGGTGCTGGCCCAGGCGAGCTCGTCCTTGCTCTCCAAGGTTGCGAGTTGAGCGCCATGGTCCTCGGCAAAGCGTGAGGCGGAGGGCCAGCCGAGAGGATTGTCGACGAGAAGGAAGTGGGAATCTCCCCGCTTCACGGTCCCCTTGGGAAGGTTGGACAGGTCCCCGGCCTTCAGTTTTGCCTTCAGGCGTGTGAGGGCCTGGGTAGTGCTTTCCTCCGGTGCGGGAGTGGGAGGCTCGGGGGCAGGAGGCTCCGGGTCGACGGGCTCGTCCTCCGTCTTATTGGAGCCTCGCTCGACAAGTGGGTTCTCGGGGTTGCGGTCCGGTTTCGGATCAGGCTTGAGATCCAGTTCCTCAACGGCGGAAGGGGCCCCAGCTTGCTCCTTGGTTTTCTTGTTCCCGGAGCTGGCAATAATCAGCCCGCCTATGGCGAGGACGGCCACCACGAGGACGGTAATCAGGATTGGGGTAGACTTTGACTGGGAGCTCCCGAGGGCGGGAGCTCCCGGCCGGACCCCAATGGGTGTGCGTCCTGCCGGGGCCGTTGTCGCACCGGGAGCCCCGGTCTTGGTCCGGCGAAGGACGGGTTTCTGGAATTTCTCGCCCAGCTCATCGAGTGCCTTGGCGAGTTCCTCGGCATCGCTGTAGCGCAGTTCCGGGGAAGGATGGGTCGCGCGCCGGACGATGGCATCGAATTCGGGGCTGCACTGGGAAAGGGTGGACGGGGGCTTCCACGGATCGGGCGGGATCTGTGCGGTCAGCAGTTCATAGAGGAGAACCCCAATCGCGAAGATATCGGCCCTCTGGTCGACCGCGCCCGGGTTGTTGACCACCTCCGGAGCGCTGTAGCCCGGGGTTCCCCAAACGATTTCATCGGGGTTGTGGTCGGCGCCAACCGGGCGGGCGAGGCCAAAGTCGCCGATCTTGGGGACCGCCCCGGGACCGAGGAGAATATTTCCCGGCTTGATGTCACGGTGGAGGATGCCGTGTTGGTGGGCGTGGGCAAGACCGTGCGAGATTCCTGCGACCAGCCGGGCGGCTTCGCTTTGATCGATGGCCCTGCCATAAGCGGAATGGTGGAGGGACTTTCCTTCCACCAGCTCCATGATGATGTAGAGCATCCCATCGGCATCTCCGAAGTCGTAGACCCCGATCAGGTTGGGGTGATTGAGGCGGGCCATCGATTTCGCCTCGGACTCAAAGCTGGAGCGGAACTGAGGATCAGCACCGAACTGGCGGGGGAGAATCTTGATCGCGACTGGGCGATCGAGCGATACCTGCCGGGCGGCGTAGACCGCCCCCATTCCACCGGCCGCGATGAAGGTGTTGATCTCATAGGCCGGAAAGTGCGGCTGGAGCTCCTCGATACTGGGAGCCTGAAATTCGAGATCAGTGGACATTGTGCGTTAAGGGAATGAACACGGTAGTATGCCCTTCGTTGCGTGGAGACGCAAGCGCGGGAACCCGCCCAGTTTCTGCGTCCCTCAATTGCCGGGCCTGACCGCGGGAGTGCAGGAGGTCCGGACCACTGGGGCTCAGGAGGATGTGCGGGGAGAGTCGAGGATGTTGATCGCGCCGGAGCCCAAGTGGTCAAGGAACGTCCGGCCGGTATCCCCGCAGGCATCGATTTCGTTCTGAATCGCCGTCATCTGGGCGTTTTTCCCGTTGCCCTCGGCCGTCTCCTTCCTGGTTTGCAGGTTTTGCACGTAGTCTGCGCGAATCCGGTTGGCCTGCGCCTCGAGAGAGTCCCTGAGCTGCAATTGGGCATGGAGGTGCTTCTTGACTATTTCAACCCCGCGGGGCGGGAGCTTGATCTGTTCGGTCATGCCCACAGTGATGGAGCCATCCTTTTTGACCTTCTGCTTGATCTGGTCGACGACGGGCGCGTAGATCTGCTCGTCGTTGGAGCGCAGGCCGCGGTGCCAGAAATTCAGGTCCCACTTGAGGCCCTTGCCATTTTCGAAGACCTTCTCAGTGAAGCTTGCCTCGAGGATCTGGAGCTTTTTCTGGGTGGCCACCCGCAGGCCGCCCCAGTCTCCAGCGGCGCTGGTAATGACGACCGGGTTGGTGTTGCCCCGGTCCTTGCTCCATTCGATGATGAAGGCTGCAGCCGACCCGGCATCGCTTGGGTTGCCGTCGTCCCAGCCCCCCTTTTCACCTGCCATCAGGCGCACGGTGTTGTCGGTGCTTTTCTCTCCATCTGGGGACCCTGGCGCCCAGGCCGCGAAGGACCAGGGCTCGTCGGTTATCCAGGTCCACGAGCGGCCATCGTGTCTTCCGCCGATCCATGCGGCGGCGTTCTCGTCCAGGGTCGCATTGATCAGGGTGCGGAGGTAGTTGTCCTCGGAGGGCTCGCTGGGAACCGCGAGGTGCCCGTGGGCTCCCTGGGCCACGGATGCGGCCTCCTCCCAGCGGAGGGATTTCTCGATCACGAGGTAGCGGCGGTTCTCGAAGGAGAGCACCCCGGGAGGATACACGGGATCCGGGCTGTTCAGGCTGGCTTTCAGGCGGGTCATCTGGGCCTTCAGGTCGCCCGGATTCGTGCCATCATGGCGCCACTGGATGTAGAAGGCGAACTTCCTGCCTCCGGGTTGTGAGCGGATGGATCCCAGATCGCTCAGGGAAGCGCAATTGCCGGTGGTTGCGGAGGGTGTGCGCACGGTCCAGGGGGTGCCGTCGACCCAGCCCCACGAGGTGCGACCGGTTGCCCCGCCTCCAAGCCAGATCGTAGTGTCGCTGGGAATCTTGGAAGCGAGCCAGTTTTTTTCTCCTTCACTGAGGCAGGTAGCGAGATGTCCTCCATAGGTTTCGGCAAAGGCGGAGGCGCGTTGCCAGCTCAGCTTGCTTTCAACCAGGAAAAACCGGCTTGTGCCCCGCACAAGGGTTCCGGGAGGATATTCATCGCGCTCTCCAGCCGCCAGCGTGGGCTGCAGGCGCTCGAGAGCTTCCAGGGGAGTTTCGGGGTCGGGCTCGGGTTTCTGAACTGTTTCCGGGTCCTTCGGCTGGGAGGCCATCAGGGCCTCGCGGCGTTCCCGGGCTTTCCTCTCCTCCCGTTCCTGCGTGAGCCTCTCCTGTTCCTCCAGGTCGGCACGCCGCTGTTGCTCCTTCTTCTTGAGCGCTTCATCGGCCTGCTTCCACTGGTAAGCCTTGTACATCCCGAAGATGGCGGCCAGAAGAACAACGATGATGATCAGGTTGCGCAGGAGGGACCAATTGGTTCCCACCTTGATCTCAACTGCGGCGGGGGCCGGTTGTTGGGTATTGGGCTCAGGTGGGGGGGCCGGGTGGAATGCCGGGGCGCCGGCAGCGGGGGGAGGAACGGGGCCGGTTGCGGGCACGGGCGTGGTACCGGCGGGCGGGGCAGTCTCGACCGGCTGGGTGATCGGGGGAGTGGAAATAATGCTGGGCACCTGCTTGTCGAGAGCCTCGCTCAGCGCCTTGATGTCCTTTGTCATGGCGTCCCCGTCTGCAAAGCGCAGCATGGGAGAGGGGTGGGTGGCGCGTCGGACGATCTTGTCGAAGCGGGGATCGACATCCTCGATCTGCGAGGCTGGGACGTAGGTTTTTTCGGGAACCTTGCCAGTAAGTAGCTCGTAGAGGATGACCCCGGTGGAGAAGACATCGGACCGGGTGTCGACTGACCGGGGGTTCTTGACCACTTCCGGGGCGGTGTAGTCCGGGGTGCCGAAGATGATGCCCTCGCCCTCGCTCTCGTCCGCGAAGCGGGCCAGCCCGAAGTCGCCGATCTTGGGCCGCTTCTTGCTGTCCAGAAGGATGTTGGCGGGCTTGATGTCGCGGTGAAGGATGCCTGCCTCGTGGGCGTGGGCGAGGCCTTCGCAGATTCCGGTCACCAGGCGGGCAACTTCCTTTTGCTCAATGGCCTTGCCGTGGGCGGAGTGGTGGAGCGACTTGCCGTCCACGAATTCCATCACGATATAGGGCATTTGGTCGACTTCACCGAAATCGTAGACGCTGATGAGGTTGGGATGGTTGAGCTTGGCCATTGCCTTGGCCTCGTCCTCGAACCGACGACGGAAGTCCTCGTCCTCGCCGAACTCGCGCGGGAGAATCTTGATGGCCACGTCCCGCTCGAGGGACTTCTGGCGCGCCTTGTAGACTGCGCCCATTCCCCCCTTCGCGATGAAGGCCAGGACATCGTAGGCCGGCAGAAGCTCATGAAGTTCCTCGGGACTCGGGGCCTCGAACTGCGGTGGGAAGGACATTGCGCGTGGTGGTTTGGAAATGCGCCGGGGAGAGCGATTCTTGCGAAGAAGATGTGCCTGAATCCTTGAAAAGAAAAGCCATCAGTGTCCCCTTTCCGTGGTATGGATGAGGCTGCGATATTCGATGAACTGGGCGAGGAAGGCTTCCGCCAGCTGGTGTCCGCGTTCTACCGGCGGATTCCCGGGGATGATCTCCTGGGCCCCATGTATCCGTCCAATGACATGGAGGGAGCGCAGGAGCGCCTGCATCTCTTCCTGTGCTTCCGTTTCGGCGGGGATGCACGCTACCCGGAAAGGCGGGGGCACCCACGCCTGCGCATGCGCCACCTTCCGTTCCGCATCGGGGTGGCAGAGCGGGACCGCTGGCTCGGCCTGATGGGCGAGGCGATGGAGGAGTGTGCTCTATCGCCGGAGGCGCGTAGATCCCTGGGCGCGTTCTTTGCCCAGGTCGCGGATTTCATGAGGAACCAGCAGGAACCCGCGGGCTGATGTGCTCCGCTAGCGAATAATGATCGGAGGGGCAGGCTTGGACGGGGGAGAGGGAGTGCGGCGGCGGGCAGGCGTGGACGGGTCGTCAGCGGGCGCCCCGGGTCTTCTGCTGTTCCTGTCTCCCGAGACAGCCCGCCGAGGCGGGGCCTTCTGAAAGTTCTCATCCACGACGTCGCGCTGCCGCAGGGTTACGATGGAGTAGAGCGCTTCCTCGAGCTGGGGGGTGGAGGCGTGGGTGTAGACCTCACGGTCATCTTTTTTGCGGAAGGCGTAGAGGACGTAGCCAATGCACTTGTAGTTTCCGTAGTAGGAGAAAAAGTTTGAGCTCCCGTCGTAGTAGCGGTGGGCGGTCCGGGGGAAGGCCACGGTTTCCCTCCCGCCGGGGCCGACCTGAAAGTCTTTTTCCTCCACGCGAAGGATCTTGTAGCTTTTGGTTTTTCCCAGAGAGCGCCCCACCAGGAAGTATTTCAAGGTGGTTTCCTCGAGGCCCTTGGCATTGTCATCGTTCGTGACGTCCACCGAGAGCTCGAAACTCTGCTGGTAGCTCCTGCTTCGAGAGTAGCTGGAACGGGAATCCTTGGTCGTCTTGCGAACCATGTTGGGAGTGATGCGGAGGGGCGGAACCTGGTCGGCCAGCCACTTGCCGACAAAGGCCTGATCGGCTTCCTGCAAGCTGGAGATCTCCACCGTCGCGATCCGCCTGTTCGGCAGGCGCAGGGTGACGTTCGTTGCGCTGGCGCGGACAATCTCGGCCTCGATGGTCTTGCCCGCGGTGTTGGTGAAGGGGCGAGACCAAACGGGAGGAGTGGCGAGGACGGTGGTGGCCACCAGAAGCGGGGTGAAGAGCTTCATCGGTGGTATTATTACCCTGTATTGGCGGGGGATCGACCAATTTTTCACTCTGGTGGGTCGCCGGGCATGCTTCCGGCCCTTTTGAGATTCGTCGCGGCATCGCTGGTCAAGCGCCGCTCGCGGGCGTAGTCTTCGGCGAGCGGGAGCAATGGACGTCCAGAACCAAGTTATCGGCATTGTCTTCGCCCTTTGTGCGGGAATGCTCTTTCTCTGGGCGGTGCCCTCCTACGCTCGCCGGCTGCAGCGGCGAGCCCGCGACCAGGATGCCGGCGACGCCGGGGAGGACCTGCAGAGTGACCGCCTCCTCGAAGAGTCCACGGCTCCCACCGTGGATCCCTGCGATCCACCCAGTTTGCGGACTGGTGCCGTGCCGCCGGACCTCCCGAGGGGGAAGGTTCTGGTGCAGGGCTTTGGACTATTAGACGCCGTTGGAGTCTCGCTCTTCTTTGGGTTCTATGCCTTGACTTGGTTCGGCGCCAGCAAGGCCAACACGGGTGAGGCGCTGGGTGAAATGGAGCACCTGAATGCGGGGCTCCTCTCCATGCTTATCCTGCAGGGCTTCCAGATTTTCCTCGTGGTCGTCCTGATTTTTGGCCGGATGAATGTGGCGGCGGCCTTCGGTCTTTGCTGGCGCCGCAGGTGGTGGCAGGTCTTTCTAGCTCCGGTGGTGGTGCTCTGCATCTACGCCTTCATGAGCTTGCTCCAGGCGACCGGGTTCAATGACTGGATCGCGAGCTTCATCGAGGGTGACGGTCAGCAGGAGGCCGTGAAGCTCCTGGCAGAGAACAAGGATCCGCTGACGCTCTGCCTCATGGCTGTAGTAGTCTGCATCGGGGCCCCGCTCTGCGAGGAGGTGGTCTTCCGGGGTTATATTTACGCCGCCGTGAAGCGCTTCACGAATATTCCCTTTGCGGTGCTCTTCACGGGCCTCTTCTTTGGGGCAGTGCATGGAAACCTTCTTGCCCTCCTGCCTCTCACCATTCTCGGAGTGCTCCTCGCCCTGGCCTACGAATACACGGGCTCGCTCTGGGCGCCGATTGCGATCCACTTCTGTTTCAACGCGGTTACTACAGCCTTGCAGATTTACTTCAATTTCAACCCGGAGCTGCTCGAGGAGCTCGAAAAAAATGTCGGATTTGTCCCATTATGGTGAGGACCGGGTGGTGGCCCGCCTCACGGCTCTTCTGGAGGGTGCCCCAGGGGTGCTGGTCGGTCCGGGTGATGACTGTGCGGTCCTTGAGGGGGCTCGGCGGGGCGAGGTGGAGCTCTTGAAAACCGACTGTCTTGTCGGCAACGTACATTTTGAACCGGGGGCGCCGGCGGGCAAGGTCGGATGGAAGGCGATCGCCCGGATCCTGAGTGATTTTGCGGCCATGGGGGGATGGCCGCGGCATCTTGTCGTGACTCTGGCGGTCTCGCCGGGAACTGAAATGCGTTGGCTGGAACAGCTCTACCGTGGAATGAACAAGTGCGCGCAACAATTTGGGTGTGCCATCGTAGGAGGTGAGACCTCTTCCGTGTCGGCCGGGACACCGCCCATGATCTCAGTGGCAGGGACGGGAGGGGCGAGGCGATCGCAGGTGGTGCTCCGAAGCGGGGGTCGGCCGGGTGACCGTCTTTTCGTGACGGGACGGCTGGGAGACTCCCTGAAAGGTCGGCACCTTACCTTTACACCACGTCTGGAGGAAGCAACGTGGCTGACGAGGAATTTCAAGGTGCATGCCATGATGGACCTTTCCGACGGGCTGGCCTGCGATCTCCCCCGGCTCGCGTCTGCGAGTGGCTGCGGGTTTCTGTTAGAGAGTGAATCCCTGCCGTGTTCCCGGGGGGCCACGGTAGAGCAGGCGCTGCGGGATGGAGAAGACTACGAACTTCTTTTCGCCGTTTCGCGATATACCGCGAAGCGTATTGCGGGAGCATGGCGGAGTCAGTTCCCGGGTCTTCCGCTCACTGAGGTCGGTTCTCTAACAAGTGAAGGACAGCCGGATCTTGCGGGTGGGTGGGATCACTTCCCGGCCTGACGAAGGGATCCCCTGAATTCTGAAAACCGAAACGGGAAGGGCGCCGGCGGGCCGAATAGTTAAGATTGCTTTAATAAATTCTTTTCACTCTTCCCATGGGAAGGTAAACCATGAGGCAGTAGAGCCCATTACGTCTCCTAACAGTATTAGTCCTTACCCTTTCATGAAGAGTCTGATTCTTGCGCCCGTCCTGGCCTCCCTTGCAAACACCGATGCCGCTGCCTGGTCTCCCGGGGAGGAACTGGCTGCGCCGCTTCTTGCGATAGCAAGTGTCGAAGACCCGCCTCTGGTCGAACTCGAAGCCGGGTCCCGCTTCGCCTCGGTTGCTACCAACGAGGATGAAGGGGTGCGGGTGCAGGTCCTGCGCCAGGAAGTGGAGGAACTGGGTGCGAGCCTGATTGCGACGCAACACTCGGTGGAGACGGTTGCGCAACAACGTGATCAGGCGAGGGAAGAAGTGCGCGCACTGACGAAGGCGAATCACGACATGCTCACGGAGATGAAGGTGTTTCGGGAAGAAATGAAGATGGCGAGGCGGGACGCTGCCGCCCGGAAGACACCTGCGGGAGAGCTCGGGCAGCAGGCCGGTGGACAGGGTCCGGTTGCGGGGGACCTGCGCGATTTCCATGCTGCGATGATGAACCTGATGAAAGAGTTCGAGGACATGAAGGGAGAGATCGCTGCCGTGCGCCGGGAGCTTCAGGATCCCATAGAGCGAGCCAACCTGAAGGAAGAGCTGGCGAGGTCCCAGGCCAGCCGGAAGCATCTCGAGGAGGAACTGGAGTGGGCCCTCGTGGCCCGTGAAAAGGCGATCTTGGAAGCTAGGCGCTCCCGCATGGAGATGGAGGAGCGAATCGCAGGGCTGAATGCCGAGGTCCGGAGTGCCCGGGAGATTCGCGACGAACTGCGCAGCACCAATGCGGGAAAGATGAAGGCTCTTGCTGATGTGGAGCTGCTCAAGAAGGAGCTCTTCAGATCCAGTGAAATACGGGAAAAGACGCACCGGGAGCTGCAGGAGGCCCGGGAGGGCCTGTTGGCGCTGCAGGCCGAAAAAACAGCTGTCGGCGAGGCTAGCCTGATCGCCAGCCAGGAGCGGAACCGTTCCGAGGCGGAGGCCGAGGCCCTGCGGGGGCAGGTCGTGGAGGCGCGTTCCGAGGTGGAAGCCTCCCGGGGTGCGCTGGCCCGGCTCACCGCCGAGCTTGAGGAAACTCAGGTGGCTCGGCAGCAGTCGGGGCAGGAGCTGGAACTAGCGACCAGTGAACTCGACAAGTCGAAGAAAGACGTGCTTCTCCTCAGCAAGGCGAAGGGAGGACTGGAGGAGCTCCTCTTCAGGAAGACGGCTGAGATCCGCAAGCTGAAGGTGGAGCTGCGCAGCCTGCACGCGGGAAACGAGGGGCCGGGCGAACCGCCATTGGCGGGGAAGGCCCGGGCGGCGGCTGAAGAGGCCGGGGATGCTCCTGCCGCCACCGCATTGGCGGATTGATCAGGCGTGGGTGCGGGGAGTCTTCGCCCCTCCGTCACACGTAGGGAAGCGCTTCGGCTACGCCCGAAATATTCTCCTCGTTGTCGAGGAGTTCCTGGATGGGATCCCAGCGTCCGCTGACGAGCGCATCACGGGCGGAGTTGGGGATCGCGCACGCGAAAGTGTGTCCGGCCGAGGAGCGGACCTCGAGCTTCTCGACATCGACAGTGATCTCCGTGGCCGGATCGGCTTCGACCGCCTCGCGGAGTTGATGGATCTGGTCGGCGTTGAGTGTCACGCAGGGCATGCCGAGGGTGGTAGAGTTGCCGAAGAAGATTTCGGCGAAGGACTCGGCAATGATTGCCTTGAAGCCATACTTGTTCAGGGACTGCGGGGCGTGTTCGCGGGAGGAGCCGCAGCCGAAGTTCACCCCGGCGATGAGGACCCCTGCGCCGTTGAAGCGCTCGTCATTGAGCGGGTGATCGGTTCGCTCCCCGGAGTTGGGATCGAAGCGAACATCATAGAAAGCAAACTCGCCAAGGCCGTCAAAGGTGACGCACTTCATGAAGCGGGCGGGGATGATGCGGTCGGTGTCGATGTCGGCGCCCGGCACGTGGACGGCGGTTCCGGTAACTTCTTGGATCTGCTGGAGGGCCATGGAGGGTGGTTTGTTGCGGAATTACTTGAAGGCGGGCGTGATCGTATAGCCTCTCTTGCGGAGGAGTTTCTGGACGGCAGTCTTCCCCGTGTAGTGGAGTGCGCCAACCGCGAAAAAATGGCTCCTGTCCTTGGCGCCCTGCATGAACTCGTCGGCCTTGTTTGCCATCCCGATGTTGCGATCGTCGAGGACGGCTTTCATGAAGCGCTCGGTGAGCTCCTTGTCCCCTTCTACCTGAGTCATTGCCTTTTTCATGATCTTTCCGAGATCCCTGGGGGTACCGGTGAGGTAGGCGGTGAGCAAGTCCTTGCCCTGTTTTTCCACTGCACCCGGGTCTTCCTTGATCTGCTTGATAGTTGCGGCGAGGAAAGCCTGCTGTTCCTTCTCGTTGAGAACTTCGAAGATTTTCATTTGGAAGTCGGCGGTCTCAAGGGCATCGGTCTTCTTGCCCGCCTTGGTGGCGCGGGCCTGCAGGACGGCATCGAGGGCTTCCTTCCCCTGCAGCTCCTCAGGGGTATTTTTAAACATAACCATTACGTTGAGAGTCATGGTCACGACCCAGGTCTTCAGGGGCTGGAAGGGTTCGGTGCTGGCTTCGGGATTGATACTCTTGAGCGTGGCGTCGAGCTCCTTGCTCAGTTCCGGTCCGATGGCCTCAGAGAGCGTTTTGTTGTCCTTGCGCATCATGAGCGGTAGCAGGGCGGCCTGCGCGGCGGGATCCAGGTCAATTTCCGCGTAAAAGACGTCGAGCGCATCAAAGGCCTCCTCGGCCCGGGGGTGGAGGGTGGTTACCCGTGGATCGCCGATGTGGATGGTCCCAAAGAGCCAGGAGGGCTTGGTCAGGTCCTTACCCTCGACCTTCCATAGGCAGGCCCTGGAGGGCTGCTTGAGGCCGGCGAGCGGGTCCTTGGCAGGTTGTTCGGCAAGGAGGGTCGCCGGGAGAAGAAAGAGCGGGACGAGAAGGGTGAGGAGGCGCATGAAACCTGGTGGCTGTATTCCCAGTTGGAGGGTCAGGAGCTCCCGGCCGCGCGCGCTAGGCGGCGGCGGTAGCGGGGTCGACGTCGAAAAGCTCCCGGGCATCGGCAATGGAACCCCGGACCGCGGCGGCGGCCACCATGACGGGGGACATCAGCACGGTCCGCCCGGTGGGGGACCCCTGTCGACCCTTGAAGTTGCGGTTGGAGGAGGAGGCGCAGAGCTGGTCGCCGATGAGTTTGTCCGGGTTCATGGCGAGGCACATGGAGCACCCCGCGGCGCGCCACTCGAAGCCGGCTTCCTCGAAGACCTTGTCGAGGCCTTCCTTCTCACATTGAATAGCGGTAATCTGGGAGCCGGGAACGGCAATAGCATGTACTCCCTCGGCGACCTTGTGGCCCCTGAGAAACCTGGCGGCTTCACGGAAGTCGGAAATACGGCCGTTGGTGCATGACCCTATGAAGGCCACATCCACCTTCACACCCTTGATGGGAGAGCCACCGGGGAGTTGCATGTAATCGAGGGCCTCCTGAAAAGACTTGGCCTCGACCTCGTCGCTGGCACTGGCGGGATCGGGAATCGTCTCTCCGATGCCAATGCCCTGGTCCGGGGAAATCCCCCAGGTGACAGTGGGTTCGATGTCGGCGGCGTCGATCTGGACAATGTCATCGTATTCCGCGTCGGCGTCGGAGGCGAAGGACTTCCAGTTCTCGACTGCAGCGCCCCACGCTTTCCCTTCGGGGCTGTAGGGACGCCCCTTGAGGAACGCGAAGGTCTTCTCGTCGGGATTGACGTAACCGCAGCGCGCTCCGCCCTCGATAGCCATGTTGCAGACCGTCATCCGCTCTTCCATGGTCATGCTGTCGAAGAGCTCACCGGCATACTCGTAGGCGTAGCCGATACCACCCTTTGCACCGAGGAGCCGGATGATATGAAGGGTGACATCCTTTGCGTAGACGCCGGGACGGAGTTTGCCGTTCACCTCGATGCGGCGCACCTTGAGTGGTTCCATCGCCATCGTCTGGGTGGCCAGGACATCGCGGACCTGGGTGGTGCCAATGCCGAAGGCGATGGCACCGAAGGCACCATGGGTGGCGGTGTGGGAGTCGCCGCAGGCGATGGTAGACCCAGGCTGGGTAATGCCCTGTTCAGGGCCGACCACGTGGACGATGCCCTGCTTGCCCGACGCGAGGTCAAAGTAGGTGACACCGAACTCGTCGGCATTGTCGCGCAGGGCAGTCATCATGTCTGCGGCGAGGGGGTCTGCCGGGGCATCCTGGTTGATGGTGGGGACGATGTGGTCGATGGTTGCAAAGGTCCGGTGGGGGTATTTCACCCTCAGGCCAAGATCGCGGAGCATGCCGAAGGCCTGCGGGCTGGTCACCTCGTGAATGAGGTGGGTTCCAATGAAGAGCTGTGTGCGGCCATCGGCGAGGGTGCCCACCGTATGCGTGTCCCAAACTTTCTGATAGAGAGTCTTTCCCATGTCGTCCCCGGTTCTCCAAGGAGGGGGAACGTGCTCCGAAATGGGAAAGCGGGCAAGTCACAAGTGGGTGAGAGCGGTGGGGGGAGGGGCAATAATCCACCATGGCACCCCTTCCGGGTGTTTTGGCGTGAACCGGGGCGGCGGGGGCGTATGCTTGCGGCGGCATGTTTGAGGTGCGCGACAGACCGCAAATGGTGGAGAGGGCTCTCCTCGTTCGCATCTGTTTCGACAAGCGCGAGGAGGAGGAGTCACGAAGCCTTCTTGGCGAGCTTGGTGAGCTGGTCACTACGCTCGGGATCGGGGTGGTGGGCACGGAGCTCGTCCGTGCGCGCGAGATGCAGAAAAAGTTTCTCTGCGGAACGGGCAAGGCCGCCGAGGTCTGCACCCGGGCCCGGGAACTCAAGTGTGACTGTGTTGTGTTCGACAACGAGCTGGCTCCCAACCAGCAGCGCGAATGGGAGGAGGCTGCCGACATGACGGTCATTGATCGCGAGGAAGTCATCCTCGATATTTTTGCCCGGCGGGCGCAGACCAAGGAAGCGCGCCTGCAGGTGGAGCTGGCCCGCATGGAGTATGCCCTGCCTCGCATGGCCCGCATGTGGGGCCACCTCGACCGGGAAGGGGGAGGCGGTTCGGGGGGCTCGGCCGCGGCACGCGGAATGGGAGAGCAGCAGATCGAGGTGGACCGGCGACTTGCGCGGCGCCGCATCGACCGGATCAAGGCGGACCTCGTGGTTGTGCGCAAGCAGCGGGCCACCCAGCGCAAGGAGAGGCAGAAGGCGGAGGCTCCCCATGCCGCGATCGTTGGTTATACCAATGCGGGCAAGTCGACCTTGCTCAATCGTCTGGCGGGTTCCGAGGTCCTAGAGGCCGACATGCTTTTTGCGACCCTTGATCCGACCACGCGGCGCATCGAATTGCCGGATGGACAGGACCTGCTCCTCACCGACACGGTGGGATTTGTCCGGAACCTGCCTCATCGCCTGGTGGAGGCCTTCAAGGCAACTCTGGAAGAAGCAGTCCTGGCGGACTTTCTATTACACGTTCTCGATGCGAGCGAACCGGAGCTCGAACGCCTGTGCGGAACGACCCTCGAGGTGATGGCGGAGCTGGGGGCCGCGGAGAAACCTGTGCTCACCGTGCTGAACAAGATAGACTTGGTGGAGAATCCGGAGCGGCTGAATGCCTTGCAGGCCCGGTTTCCCGATGCGGTCTGTATCTCCGCGCAGAGTGGCGAGGGCCTGGAGGCGTTGGAGCACACTTTTGTGGATTACCTTTCAAGGGCGGTGACGCGGCGGCGCTACCGAATTCCCCAGCACCGGGGGGATCTCGTTTCGCTGCTGCACTCGGAGGCCAAAGTCCTCGAGACGGACTACGACGGTAACGATGTCGTGGTGGAAGTCCTGTTGAGCAGTGAAATGGAAGGCCGCCTGCGCGCAATGGAAGAGGTCGAGATCGCCTGAGGAGCGGTGGAGCTGCTTCCGCAAATTGCGGAAGAATGGCCGGCTGCTTCGGGCCGCAGGTGACGGGGTCCATTGTAATTGATGAAATCACCACTCTCGTCGTCTGACGAAGGACGACGGCTTGGCAAAAATCCGGAATTCGGCTAATCTGTGGGTCGCGATTCCCAGTTAGATTCAGCATCTCCGCTGCCCATGATGATCCAGTTTTCCCCCTTCCGGGGAATGTTTCGTGCATTCCTCCTTCTTTTGATGTCGGTTGCCGCGCCGGCACTTGCCCAGCAAGTGCTTCCCGCTGAACCGGTCGAGATTCTGCCCGCAGAGCCGGTTCCGGAGCCGAAGGAGACGTCAGTCCCCCCCGACCCTGCCGCGGCTCCGGGTCCACAAGCTGCACCGGAGCAGACTGCCGCGGCTCCGGTGGTCATTGAGGCTGAGATCTCGGATGAGAAGGACCTCGCAACCGCGAAGGCCCGCGATGCCAAGGCGGATGCCAAGGTGGAGACCGTGCGGGATCGTGCTACCAAGCCCAAGGACACGGAGACGGCGGTGCGCCTCCAGATTTATCTCGATCAGAAGGGGTTCGGCCCCGGGTTCATCGACGGTAAGCCTGGAAGGTTCACTACCAAGGCGGTGCATGCTTATAACCGGAGTGTGGGACGGGTGGCTGATGACTGGACCACTCTCCTCTCGGAAGTGAATAAGACCCTCCGGGAGGCCTATGCCACCGCGGTTGTCCCCGAGGTGGCCGCCACGTGGGTCAATCCCCGGCTCCCCTTTGAGTACTCCCTGCAGGCTGAGGAAAAGCGCATCGCCTACCGGAGCTACCTCGAGTTCATGGCGGAGCGCTATCATACCTCGGAATCATTCCTGATCGAGCTCAACGGCGCAAAGAAGGCTTATGGGATCAAGGCCCGGAGCGCGCTCAAGGTTCCCAATGTCGACCCCTTCCTGATCGAAAACCTTGCGGAGGGACGGACCCACAAGGAGGACGAGACACTGAGCGCGCGGACGGTGGTCATCGATACCGTGGGTCGCAACCTCTTCATTTACGAAAAGGGGAAAGCCCCGAGGGCGCCGGGGGCCGCGGTGGTGGTTTCCGAGAAGGATGAGGGCTTCGAGCCCCAGAAGCTGATTGCCATGTTTCCAATTACACCCGGCAAGGTTCAGTATATCCACCGCGGGGAATGGGCGGTGGCCAATTGCTTCGAGCTTCCCGGCTGGGGTTACGACCAGCAGTTTCTCGAAACCGGGAAGCGCAGCGAGGACCGCAGCAAGGTGCTGCATATTCCTCCCGGTCCCAACCTCCCGGTGGGGATTCTCTGGTCCGGTCTGACCAAGTCAGGCATCGGGATCCACGGGAGCTCCAGCCCCCGGACGATAGGCCGATCGCTCAGTGCCGGCTGCATCCGGCTCTCCAACTGGGATGCGGCCCGCTTTCCCGGTCTGGTCCGCCCCGGGGCGAAGGTAGTGATACGCTGAGAGACTGGACCCGCTGTGCCGGACGCGTCCGGAGCCACGATACATCCGCGCGAATTGACGCTCGGCAATCCGGAGCCCCTCAGAGAGAATTGGCACTGTGCCCGATCTTCCCGCCGACTCCACACGCCCCATGGTGGACAGGGGCGCAGTGGCGCGGGTGGTCGTCTACTCGGTCGTTATTCTCTATCTCGTGATTGACCTTTTTCTGGTGGGCGGCCCTTTGCGCAAGTCGTTTGCGCGCAAATCGCCTTCCAGTCCTCAGGTGATTGAGGTGGCCAAGGAGGCCGGGGTGGCTGCGCGCATTCACTACCAGCCCATTTTGCTCACCCAGGTGGACCGCCGGGTGGAGGAGAACCTGTGGCGGGCGGGCAGGAGCCTGGAGGGGCTCGCCCGGGAGGAGCGAATTCTCCTGCGGCGGGCCGCTCTCAACGAATTGATCGACCTGCACCTCCTCCGGCTCAAGGTGCGCTTCAGTCAGTCCGAGGTGCCCGTCGAGGACGGGGAAATCGAGGGGGAGGTTGCGCGCTTCACAAGGCGCTTCGCGACCGAGAGTGAATATCTGGCCTCTCTGAAAGAGCTGGGATGGAGCGAGAAGGAGCTCCGTTTCCGGATCGCGGCCCGAATCCAGCAGGAAAAGTATCTCTCGCAAATGATCGAGATCGAAGTGAGCGAGGACGAGGCGCGGGAGTGGTTCGAAAGCAACAGGGAGCGGCTGGCCCACCCGGAGCGGGTGCGGGCGCGCCACATTTTCCGCTCCACGGTAGGAATGGATGAGGAGGCGGCCGCCGGGGAGGGCGCGCGCCTGCGCGCGGTCCTCGGGGAGCTGGCAGACGGGGTGGAGTTCGGGACGTTGGCCCGCACACACAGCGAGGATCCCCGCAGCAAGGATGAAGGCGGCAAGTTGGGCTGGCTGCAAGGGAAGCGCGTTCCCGGGGACCTGCGGGAGAGGCTCTTTGCGGCTAGCCCGAATACACCCTTTCTCCTTCAAAGCAGGATCGGGTGGCACGTGATGGAGGTGCTCGAGAAGCAGGCGGGGCGCGAGCGGAGCTTCGAGGAAGCACGCCCCGAAGTGCTGGCGGCCCTGGAGGCGGTGAAGCGGCGGGACGGATTGCGCGACTATCGTAAGCAGCTAAGGGCGCGCGACCGGAACTACATCGAGGTGTTTTTTGACGTGCTGGAGCGCGGCCTCTGAAAGGGAGCGGGCGAGTGCCCGGGATGCTTGTTCTGACAGGGAGTCGATTGGAGCGGAGGATTTGGGCCATGCGCCCGGGCATGGAAGGAGAGGCTGTATTGCCTGAGCACAAGAAAAGGCCGGCGCCTGAGCGCCGGCCTTTTGCCGAAAACAGTTTGAAGGCTGAGAGCCTTAGTTGTCGCGGGGCTCAGGCTGCTTCAGGATATCCTGGGTACTGTCGCCATCCCAGGCGTCTGCCGAGGAGGAGAGGATGTCCTTGTTGGAGCCATCGAGGACCTTGTTGTCGGTCACACGCATGCGCATGGGCTTGGCGGCACCGTCGATACGAACCACGATTACCTTGTTGTCCCAGGTCTCGGGGTCGAACTCGGATTCGTTCTTGGGGTATCCGTCGATGAGAAGCGGCCGGCTGGGCGTGCCGAGGTTGGTCTGTTCGCTGATATAGGCCCAGTGGACATCACCCCCTTCGAGGATCAGCTCTGGTTGCATCTTGCCACTTTCCTTGATCTTGTCATCGGGAGCGCCCTTGGCGGCCACACCGGAGTTTTTCACCCAGAAGATACTTTCCGACTCGGTCGATCCGGAGAGGAACAACTGACGAAAGTAGTCGTTGGAGTAGGTGGTTCCGGTTCCGCCCTGCATGACACCTTCACCGGTATCGTCGTTGGGGAACTGGCCGTCGAAGTCCGTGGCGAAGGTATCCAACGCCAACTTGACCTGCCGTGCATTACTGACGGCTTCCGCGAGGGCAGCGCGCTTCAGAGCCTTGAAGATCTGAGGCGTCGCCAACGCGGCGAGTGCGACAATGATCGCAATCACCACAAGGAGCTCCACGAGGGTGAAGCCCTTGCGCCTTCTGCTTGCTGCAATGTTCATTTTTGAGTTCGGGTCTACTTGTTTGTTTTTGTTTATATATACCACGCCGGAACGGGTGTGGATGTCTATGAAAGGAAGTGTATTACACGTCCCTTCATTTCACGCTACCTTCAAGCGGCCCTCGTCAACAAGGGGAAAAAGGTCAGGAAGTCTTAAGCGAGCTACCCAAAGAGGTTAACGCCTCGTTGCTTGGTTTGTCGGCGGCCAGGATGGCCTCCCGTTGCTTCTCGACGAGCGCTTCAATCCCTCCCCTCGACAGGTCCAGCATGGCCTCCATGTCGGAAGCGCTGAACACATTCTCTTCGCCGCTCCCCTGCACTTCGACAAAGTTTCCGTCCTCGGTCATAACCACGTTGAAGTCGACTGCGGCATCACGGTCCTCCGGGTAATTGAGGTCGAGGATGGGTGTGTCTTCCCACACGCCGGCGCTCACAGCGGCAACCAGCTGGGTGAGGGGGAGCTCGGAGAGTCCTCCGGTCCCGATCAGTTCGTTGAGAGCGATTGCGAGGGCCACGCAGCCGCCGGTGATGGAGGCCGTACGGGTGCCTCCGTCCGCCTGCAGGACGTCACAGTCAACCCACACCGTGCGGGAGCCGAGTTTCCTGAGATCGGTCACCGCCCGCAGGGCGCGGCCGATCAGGCGCTGGATTTCCGAGGAGCGGCCGTCGAGCCGGCCGCGGGAAATGTCGCGCGCCTTCCGGTCATGAGTGGAGTAGGGAAGCATGCTGTATTCGGCGGTGACCCAGCCTCCGGGGACGCCTTGGGCCTTCATCCAGCGGGGAACGTCCTCCTGCACGGTTGCGGCGCAGATGACGCGGGTGTTTCCGAAGCTGACCAGGACAGAGCCAGCGGCGTTGGGTGCCACATTGGGCACGAAGGATACAGAGCGGAGCTGGTTGTTTTCTCGGCCGTCGGGGCGTGGCATGGCGGGAAGGTAGGGAGAGATGGGAGAATGTGGAATTCGCGAGTTGAGGAATTTCGGGGAGAGGCGGGCCGGGCCCGGAATTATCCAATTCCCCAATCACGGATCTCGGCGTAGCATTGCTCCGTGGGTCAGTTGGGGGATGACGTCGAAAAGTGGGCCGCCGATGTGATATTCGGGCGGGCGCGGGGATTTGGTGCCGCCGTCGCGCGTATCGTCTTCCGGGCCCTTTCGGTGGTCTACGGACTGGTGGTGGGGCTGCGTCTCAAGGCCTACCGCCAGAATTGGAGGGAACAGGTCCAGCTTGGCACGAAGATCATCAGTGTCGGTAATCTCACTGTGGGAGGAACAGGGAAGACCCCTGTGGTGGAGCTTCTGGCCCGGTCCCTGCACCAGCGGGGGCGCCGCGTGGCGATCCTGAGTCGCGGCTACAAGAGCCGGAAGCTGGAAGAGCCCCAGCAATGGAAAGACCTCGAGCCAGCCGAGTGTGAAGCTCTGCCCAAGATCGTGAGTGATGGGAGCGGGGTTCGACTGGCTGCGGTCTATGCCGGGGACGAGCCCTACATGCTGGCCAAGAACCTGGACGGGGTACGGGTGGTGGTGGACAAGGATCGCGTAAATGGCGGGCGCTTCGCGGTGGGGGAGCTGGGGGCCGACACGCTCGTGCTCGACGACGGCCTGCAGTATCTGGCGCTCGATCACGAATACGATCTCGTGCTGGTGGACCAGAACGCGCCCTTCGGGACGAAAGCCCGCGCCCTTCTTCCGCGGGGCACCCTGCGGGAGCCCGCCCGCAATCTGTGCCGGGCCAGCCATATCATGATCACCAAGTGCCGGCAGCCTGCCGACGGGGAGTTGCTCGGGCTCCTGCGCGACTACAATCCGACGGCTGAGATCATGCAGTCCACTCATGCGCCACAGTATCTCGAGCGCGTCTTTGGGGGAGGGCGGCTGCCGCTCGAGAAGCTCGAGGGCAAGTATGTCGCCGCAATCAGTGCGATTGCGGTGCCCGAGAGCTTTGAAAATCTTCTCAAGGATCTCGGGGCGCGGGTTGAGTTTCACCGCACCTTCGCTGATCACCATCCGTTCACCCAGCGGGAAGTGGACCGTTTCATGACTCGTTGCATCGAGCGGGATATAGAACTGATCGTGACGACTGAGAAGGATGCGGTGCGTTTCCCCCGGCCCGCTGAAATGGACGTGGATATCTATTTCCTGCGCATTGAAGTCGAGCTGATCGAGGGGCAGGATGCCTGGGACCGGCTCATCGAACAGATCGTTCAGCCCCGTCAATGTGAGCCCTCTGACCTGGCGGAGGAGCAACTTCTACTCAATCCCATAGGTTCTTGAGCCCGGACCGGTGGGGCCCTAGGCTTCGTGCACGGCGAGGGCCGCGTTGAGAAGATGCAGGCGACGGAATGGATTGTGAACGGGATACCCGAGGGCGTCAGGCCCGGGTCCGGGGACGATCTGCCCTTCATCCTGCGTGTTCTCCTCGCCCAGCGGGGCATTACCGAGGAGGATGAACTCGACGCCTTTCTGCGTCCCCGGCTGCAGAATCTGGGCGACCCCTTTGAACTGCCCGAGATGGAAGTGGCGGTGGAGCGGATCCTCCGGGCCGTGGATGAAGGAGAGCCTGTGTGCATCTTTGGCGATTACGATGTGGATGGAATCACCTCGGTGACCATCCTGCGAAGCCTGCTCGCCTCCTACGGTCTTGATCCGCAGACCTTCATTCCGGTCCGCGGAGAGGAGGGCTACGGGTTGAGCGATGCGGCCCTTGAGCGCTGCCTCGCGGTCGAGGTGAAACCGTCTCTTCTCATCACGGTTGATTGCGGCACGGCCTCTGGCCCCCAGATCGAGCGCCTGGGCGAGCAGGATATCGATGTGATCGTGGTCGACCACCACGAGACGGGGGAGGCGGGGCGCCCGCCTGCAGTTGCGGTGGTCAATCCCAAGCTGGGAGATGACTATGGTTACCTGTGCTCGGCGGGGGTGGTCTTCAAGCTGGCGCACGCGCTCCTCAAGACGCGGCGCCTCGAGAATGTGGACCTGAGGGAGTTTCTCGACCTGGTGGCGGTGGCTACCATCGCTGATATTGTGCCCCTCTTGGGAGAAAATCGCCTGCTTGTCCGGCATGGCCTGCGGCGGCTGCCGGGCACTCCCAATCACGGGTTGCGCGCCCTGATGGAGGTGAGCGGAATGAGCGGTCGTGCCAGCAGTGCGGATGTTGGGTTCCGCATTGGCCCGCGGATCAATGCCGCGGGCCGGATGGATGCCCCGGAAGATGCGCTGGCGGCCCTCATGACCGATTCCGAGGAGACGGCAGTCAGGATCGCGGAGCAGTTGGACGCTTACAACCGCCAGAGGCAGAAGCACGAGCAGGACATGTATGAGGAAGCTCTGGCGCAGCTTCAGGAAGGCTTTGATGAGGATGAGGACCCCGTGATCGTGGTGGGCTCGCGCCGTTGGCACCCCGGGGTGGTTGGAATCGCCGCCTCAAGACTCATGCGTTACTACCACAAGCCGGCGTTTGTGATCTCCTTCGACGAAGAGGGCCTCGGCAAGGGCAGTGGGCGGAGCATTGAAGGGGTTTCCCTTGTTAAGGCAATCGACTCCTGCCGGGCGGTCCTCGTGGCCGGGGGAGGGCACCACATGGCTGCAGGGATCAGTCTTCACGAAGACAGGCTGGGGGAATTCCGGGCGGCGTTCTCCGATTTTGTGCTCACCCATACCTCGGCGGAGGAGCGCAAGCCCCGTATTTCCATCGATGCGGAAGTCCCGTTTGAGGATCTCTCGCTCGACTTTCTGCAGAGCTACGAACTTCTTCAGCCCTTCGGCCCCGGAAATCCGCAACCAGTTTTCATGTCGCGGGAGGTTTGGCTGACTGACTCCCCGCGACGGCTGAAGAACCGGCACCTTCGCCTGTCTCTGCGGCAGGGGCTCCAGGAACGGGACGCGATGTATTTCGGGGCTGGCGACCGGGACCTTCCCGACCCTCCGTGGGACGTGGCTTTTACCATCGACCGGAATGTCTTCCGTGGGCGCACCTCCCTGCAGATCAGCGTCCGTGAAATCCGGGCCGCGGAGCGATGAGCGGGAAGGAGGACGCATGAGCTCCTGGAATTCCGATCAGTCCCTCTCCGCCCTGGAGGCCTATTCCGGGAAGGAGGTGGAGGCGATGGGCGCTGCCGGGATGGAGGTCCTGGGGGACCTCCTGGACTGGTTTCCTCGCCGTTATGAGGACCGGAGGCGCTTCGATGCCTTTCCCGCGCAGGCAGGCGGCGAGCCGGTGTGCCTGCAGGGAGTGGTGGTTGATTCCGCCCGCAGGCGCTTTGGAGGGCGACGCCAGTTTTACGAGATCGTTATCGAAGAGGGGGGGGACCATGTGCTCTCCACGAACAAGGTGACCTGCCGTTGGTTCAACATGCCCTACCTGCACAGGATGGTTGCGGTTGGGCACGAAGTGGTGGTTTACGGCCGACCCAAGGAGCAGGGGGGGCGCCTGCTGATCGATCATCCCGAGTTCGAGGTGGTGCAGGAGGCCACCGGTCCCTCCATTCACCTCGGTCGCATTGTTCCCATATACCGTAGCGTGAGTGGAATCCCCCAGCGGCGGCTGAGGGAGATGATCCACGAGGCCCTGGAAAGGCTGGATCCCGCGGGGGTGGAAGGGCCTTACGAGATTGACCCGGGGTTTCCCCGCGGGGAGGCGTTGCGCGCGGTCCACTTTCCTGAGGAATTGGAGCGCGCGCGGGAGGCCCGCCGCCACTTTGCGAAGGAAGAGTTTTTCGTCCTGCAGGTCCATGTCCTGAAGCGGCGCCAGCGGCATCTCGAACATCCTGGACGGGTGCAGGGCCGGAGGACGGAACTGCTGAGCGCCTTCTACGAGAGCCTGCCCTTTGACCTGACGGGGGCACAGAAGCGCAGTGTTCATGAAATTGCGGTCGACCTGCGGAGCGAGCGCCCCATGAACCGCCTGCTGCAGGGTGATGTGGGGTCCGGCAAGACCTTCGTGGCGATGTGTGCGATGTTGCTCGCGGTGGAGTCCGGGTGCCAGGCGGCCCTGATGGCGCCCACCCAGATTCTGGCCGAGCAGCATTACCTCACTTTCCGCAAGTGGCTGGCTCCGCTGGGCCTGCGCCTTGCACTGGTGACAGGGTCGAAGCGGGAAAGTGACCACCTGGACCTAGAGGGGGCTCCCCAGATCGTGATCGGAACGCATGCCCTGCTCTACGATAGTGTTGATTTCAGGGACCTCGGACTGGTGGTCATTGATGAACAGCACAAGTTCGGGGTGGCTCAGCGGGGACAACTCATCCGGCAGGGTGTCATGCCGGATGTCCTAGTCATGACTGCCACGCCGATTCCCCGGACCTTGACTCTCACGATTTACGGGGATCTCGATGTTTCCGTCCTGGATGAACTTCCAGCGGGCCGGGGCAAGGTCGTGACCGGAGTGAGGGTGAAGCCCAAGGTGACGGATGTGACCAGGTTCCTGAAGGAGCAGCTGGCCGAGGGCCGGCAGGCCTACCTTGTTTACCCGCTGGTGGAGGAGAGTGGGGCGGTGAAGGCCGAGTCCGTGACCGGTGAGATTGAGAAGTGGCGGAAGCGTTTCAGGGGGCATGAGGTCGGGCTCCTCCACGGCCAGATGAAACCGGAGGAGAAGGAGGAGGTCATGGCCCGGTTTCGAGACAACGAGATCCAGGTCCTGGTGGCCACCACCGTGGTGGAAGTGGGCGTAGACGTCCCCAACGCCAACCTGATGGTGATTTACAATGCGGAGCGATTCGGTCTGGCCCAGCTCCACCAGTTGCGGGGACGGATCGGGCGCGGTGAGCACAGAAGTTATTGCATCCTCGTCACGGACGGGAAGAGCGAGGATGCGCTGGGAAAGCTCCGTGTTCTGGAGGAAACGGGGGATGGGTTCAAGATCGCGGAGCAGGATCTTGCCCTGCGCGGCCCCGGGGAAGTCCTGGGCACGGCGCAGAGCGGGCTGAGCGACCTGCGCTTTACCGAATTTCTTGCCGACACCGGTCTCATCCGCGAAGCCCGCGCCCTGGCAGAAGCGCTTCTGGAGCGTGATCCCGACCTCGAGGACTATCCGGAATTGCGGGAAAGGATACGGGACGAGGAATTTGTTTCCCGGGCAGGGGAGGAGGCCTAGCGTTCGAGGATTTCCACCTCGTAACCGTCAGGATCGGTGACGAAGGCCATCTTGCGGTCTCCGGAGGAGAATTTCCCGCGCCAGTCGTCAGGCCAGATTTCGATCCCGCTGTTTTCCAGCTGATCGCAGTATTCGATGATATCGGGCACTCCCACGCAGGTGTGCATGAGATCCTCGGGAAACTCGACCTTGAACTCGGGCGAGTAGGTGAGTTCGAGGAAGTGTTCGTTGCCTGGGAGGTGGAGAAAGGCCAGCTTGTTGCCCTGGGGAGAGTCTTTTCGCTCACCTACCTCGAAACCAAGCTTCTGGTAAAAGGCAATGGACGCTTCGGGGTCCGAGACGCGGATCCGGGTATGGAGAAACTTGAGCATGGGGGGAGTAGCGGGGAGGGGACCGCTGGAGGCAAGGATAGAATCGAGCCCTTTGTGGCCATTGCTCAGCCCCGGATTGGGCAGGCGGCGTGGAGGTTGGGGGAAGACCTGCTTGGGGCGTGCGACTGCCGATTGCAGGCTGCGGCGGGGTAAAGGGGATCCCTCTGGCAGGAGCGGGGCTCGGATTACCCCTGGGATTGTCTCTTGCTACCCCACGAAACTGGCCTTAGTTAAGGTTCATCGCACTTCGGTCCTTCAGCCTGACGCTTGCGCTCCGCTATCTCAATCCGATGCGGACCTACTTTTCACTGATTACCCTGGTGTGTCTCCTGGGGGTCGCGGTGGGGGTGATGGTATTGATCGTGGTGCTGGCGGTGATGGCAGGCTTCGAGCGGGAAGTGAAAAGCCGCTTGCTGGGATTCTCGCCCCATGTGCAGCTCGAATTGATGGGAGTGGAAGGGCCCCAGCTGATCTTCGACTGGCGGGAGATCAAGAAGGAGGTTGAAGCGGTTGAGGGTGTCGAGGAGGCGTATGCCCAGCTGCGCGACTTCACCATCCTGGAAATGTCGGACCTCTTTTATCCGGTAGAGTACCGCGCGATTGACACCAGCAACGAGAGTCAGATGAAGGGCCTGGAGGAGCTCATCCTGAAGGAAAAGTATGGTGGGACCGCCGACATGGGATTGGATGACCGGGCGGTGGTCGCCGAGTCGACCGCGAGGCAGTTCGGGATCTCAGTGGGAGACCGGATCCTTCTTCACTCGGCGCGCAACCTGCAGCAGCTGGCGGAAGCCTGGAAGATTACCGACCGACCGCTTGTTGCGGTGGAGCACGCCGGGATGCTCGCCCAGGTCCGGAAGGACCTGCGCAACCGCATGACGGTTGAGAACACCAAGGAAGCGTTCGACTTCGCGATGCTGTCCGGGATCTACGATTCCCTTGAGTCGGCCGGGAACCAGAAAATCAGGGAGAGCGAGCGGGCGGCCCTCAACACCATCCTGGGCACCTTCCAATCCGGGGAGCGGAATGAGGCTGGCACACGCTTCCTGCTGGAGCCGGGCTCGGTGGAGAGGATTCTCGATCAACTCGACATCCTCGAAGGAATGGACCGGGAGGTGGAAGATGGACGCCTCCTGCGGGGCATGCGGGAAGTGGCCCTGCCCCGGGAGCTGGAGGTGGTGGGGATCTTCCGGACGAGCCAGCACGTGCTGCACCCCGCCGTTTTTGTGCCGCTTGCGATCGGGCAGGAGCTCAAGAACCTGGAGGGAGGGGTGGAAGCCATCGGGGTACGCGTGGATGACCCCTACCAGGTCGAGCTCGTGCAGAACCGGCTTGATGCGACCCTTGGCCCGACGTGGTCCGTGCTGAGCTGGAAGGATCAGAACCGGGCCTGGGTGGAATTGATCGCAAGAGAGCGGATGATGATGTATTTCGCGCTCTCTTTCATCGTGCTGGTTTCAGCCTTCTGCATCATGGCGGTGATTTTCACCATCACCATCATGAAGAAGCAGGAGATCGGGGTGATGAAGGCGCTTGGAGCCACGCCCTTCCAGGTGGTGAAGGTCTTCACCTTGCAGGGGTCGATTGTTGGTTTTCTGGGGGCGACCCTCGGCGTGGTGCTGGGACTCCTGGTGGTTCGTTTCCGGGATCCGATTTACGGGGTGCTCAAAAATGTCGGATTCGATGTCTTCCCGGCGGACTTTCATGGCATCGATGGGTTGCCGGCGCACGTGAATGCTCCGGAGGTGGTGACCGTGGCGGTTGGGGCCTTTGTCCTCTGCGCGATCGCTGCCTTCATTCCGGCCTTCCTCACCTCCCGGCGTGATCCCGCGAGCTGCCTCCGGAACTTCTAAGCACGCGTCATGGAAGTCTGGATTGTCGAGGAGGGCGAGAAACGCGGGCCGTACCAGACCTACGAAATCCGCGAACGCATCGAGAGGGGGGAACTCGCGGGCGATGAACTCGCCTGGCACAGGGACCAGGAGCAGTGGACCGAGCTGCGGGAGATGGATGCCTTCCGGTCGGGGTTCGAAAAGTCTCCGCAGGAACAGGCGCAATCCCTTCCGCCACCACTCCCACCCCAGCCGTATCCGGTGTTGCGCTTCTTCGCGCGCTGGTTCGATGTCTGCCTCTATCTGCTGTTTATCTTCGGGCTGGTCCAGCTCATCGGGTTGAATCTCTACACAGCCCTGGGGGGGTCTTTCCGGGTCCTCTACTTCCTGCCCTACGTCTGCCTGGAGGCAGCCTTTATCCACCTCGCCAAGACAACGCCCGGGAAGTTCCTGCTCGGAATCAGGGTAGTGACCACGGAGGAGCAGGCCCTGCCGCTGCAGGTCTCGCTGGTGCGTTCCCTGCGCGCCTACATCGTCGGCCTCGGCCTCATGTTCGATCCGGTCCTCACCGTCATGTGTCACATCTTCTGCATCTGGTATCTCCTCCGGTTCAGGGAGGCGACCTGGGATACCACGGCAAAAACCAGGGTCCGGGTGACCGGCCCGCTGCTTTTTCCGGTCCTCCTCTTCATCATGTTTTTTGTCATCGTCCTCGTGCTGCTGTCCCTCGTCCTCATGCCCGTCTTTTTGCAGGCTTGGGAGCATGTTCGCGAGCAGATGCCGGGACTGGGTTGACTCGATCCGTACCAGCACCATACTCCGGGCAACGCACATGCCTGGGACGGTCTATTTCGATCTGGAAACACAGCGCAGCTTCAACGATGTCGGCGGGTCGTCCAATCTGAGCAAAATGGGGGTCTCGGTGGGGTGCTCCTTCTGCACGGATTCGGGGGAGTACCGGGTTTACCCGGAAGAAGAGCTGGAGGACCTCGTCCAGCTTCTCACGAGGGCAGAGCTGGTGGTGGGCTACAATCACCTCCACTTCGACTATGGCGTTCTGGAAGGCTACACGGTGCTGGACCTTGGATCCCAGACGGTGAACCTCGATCTCATGGTGGACCTGAAGGAGATTCTGGGCCGGAGGATCGGGCTGGGTCAGGTCGCGGCGTCCACCCTCGGAACCGGTAAGACGGCAGTGGGTGTCGATGCCCTCAAGTGGTGGAGAGAGCACAAGACCTTGGTGGGAGAGCAGGCCCGGAACCCTGTCACCGCATATAGTGAGCCGCTCATGAAGATTGCCGAATACTGTGCCTACGACGTGAAGGTGACAAAGTGCCTGCACGAGTACGGACGCCAGCATGGACACGTCAAATACGACGATGGATCGGGGTCGCAGCAGGAGGTTGAGGTGAACTGGTAAGGGCCGCATCCCTGTCCGCTTCAAGCAGGCGGGGCGCAGGGTGCCGTTGCCATCCATCCTTTTCGAGGCGGCCCGCCCGAATCTGCTCGAAGCAAGAATTCAGGAACTTCAAACCATCCGGAGATCCCCTGATCGTGGGGGGTTGGTGCGCTGTTCCAGCGGGTTCCGAAATCCGGGTTTGTTTGTAATGGCATTCTGGCCGCGTTCGCTGCTTGTATGCATTAGCTGTGAAGGAAATATGGGATCTTGCGACCAACGGACAGGTGCTTCCGTTTACGCTCCTGTTGATTCCGGTCGCGCTCTACTGGCTCCTGGCGCTGCTGGGGGCGCTGGATCTTGACTTTCTGGATGTGGACCTGGACCCGGATGTCGACGTGAGCGCCAGTGCCAGTGTGGACGCGGGTGGGCAGGGGAACGGGCACGGAGACGTCCCCGGCCAGGGCGTGGTGATGAATGTGTTCCATGGGGCACTCAGGGCGATCAATGCCACCGACGTGCCCGTCATGGTCGTGTTTTCCATTCTCATGATCATGATGTGGTTGTGCGCCATGCTGGGGAACCTGTGGTTCAATGCGGGCGGCGGGGATGGATTGGGAACGATTATTGGTCTTAGTGCGGTGGCGGGAGGCTTGCTCCTGACCCGCGTGCTTACCGAGCCGCTGAAGCCGGTCTTCCGGGCCATGAGGGGTGCCGGAACCCCCAATCGCCCGGTAGTGGGCCGCAGCGGCAAGGTCCGCTCGCATGAACTGGACGAGCAGAGCGGACAGGTGGAGATCGAGGAGAAAGGCGAAGTGATCCTAATCAATGCCCGGCTGGCCGACGGGTCCGAGCCCCTGAGCCAGGGAGCGGAGGTGATTGTCTACGATTACAACGACGAGAGAGGAATTTACTACGTCAGGCACCTGACACCCAGCTAACCAAACCACGCAACGACAACTGTTCGACCCATGACTGCACTACTACAGAACCTGCCTCTGGCAAACCAGACCTTGATCATCGTTGGCCTTTCGATAGGGGGACTCGTGGCGCTCTTCGTCGTCATGGCGATGACCTACGCCGTGCTCTATCGCAAGGTGAAGAAGGGAACAGCCCTGATCCGGACCGGATTAGGCGGAACCAAGATCGAGTTCAACGGAATCCTGGTCTGGCCCGTCTTCCACCGGGTGGAGACCATGGACATCTCCCTCAAGCGGATCGAAATCGACCGGACAGGGAACAATGGCCTGATCTGTCAGGACAACATGCGGGCGGACATCAAGGTGGCCTTCTTCGTCCGCGTGAACAACGTGGAGGAAGATGTTCTCCGGGTTGCCCAGTCGGTTGGCTGCGAGCGCGCATCGAGTGAGCCGGAGATCCGCAATCTCTTTGATGCCAAGTTTTCCGAGGCCCTCAAGACGGTGGGCAAGCGCTTCGACTTCATCGCCCTCTACGAGGACCGGGACAAATTCCGTGACGAGATCCTGAAGGTGATTGGAACGGACCTGAATGGTTTTGTTCTTGATGACGCGGCCATCGACTACCTCGAGCAGACCCCGCTGGAGTCCCTCGACCCGGACAACATCCTTGACTCGGAGGGGATCAAGAAGATTACCGATCTGACCGCGGAACAGGCCAAGCTTTCCAACAACATCCAGAGGGACAAGGAGAAGGTCATCAAGCAGCAGGACGTGGAGGCCCGGGAAGCAATTCTCGAGCTGGAACGCCAGCTGGCGGAGACCGAAGCCAAGCAGCAGCGCGAGGTGGAAACCGTGCAGGCCCGGGAGAAGGCGGAAGCCCTCAAGGTCCAGGAAGAGCAGCGGCAGAAGTCCGAGCAGGCGCGCATTGCGGCCGAGGAGGAGATCCAGGTGGCTGCTCAGAACCAGGAACGCCAGGTTCTCGTCGCGCAGCGCAACAAGGAGCGGACGGATGGGGTGGAACTCGAGCGGGTAGAGCGCGAGCGTATGCTTGAGCAGATTGAACGCGAGCGGGTGACCGAGCTCAAGGCTATCGAGAAGGAGAAGGCTGTGGAGGTCCAGAAGAAGGAAATCCAGGATGTGATCCGCGAGCGGGTGGCGGTGGAAAAGACCGTGGTCGAGGAGCAACAGCGGATCAAGGATACGGAGGAATTTGCGACCGCGGATCGTCAGAAACAGGTCACCGTGACCCTCGCAGAGGCATCGGCCCAGGAAAAACTCATCACCGAGGTCAAGGAAGCGGAAGCCAGCAAGCAGGCCGTGGAACTCGAGGCAGACCAGAAGGCCTACGAGGTCCTCAAGGCTGCGGAGGCTGCCCGGCAGGCCGCGGAAATGGAGGCTGAGGAGCGGGTGATCAAGGCGGAAGCGGAGGAGACTGCCTCGGAGAAGGAGGCGGCAGCCAAGAAGCTTATTGCGGACGCGGTGGCCAAGGAGGCTGCCGCGGTGGGACTGGGTGAAGCCGACGTGCTCCGTGCAAAGGGCGAGGCGGATGCCGAGGCGATCACGCAGAAGGCGGAAGCGATGAAGCTCTTCGAAGAGGCCGGACAGGGCCACGAGGAATTCAAGCTCAAGCTGGAGAAGGATCTCGACGTGGAACTCGCTGAGATCGACGTACAGCGTCAGATTGCGGAGCAGCAGGCCCTGGTGGTTGGGGAAGCCCTCAAGTCAGCGAACATCGACATCGTTGGTGGCGAAACCGAGTTCTTCGACCGCATCACCAATGCGATCACCACCGGGAAGGTGGTTGACCGCACCCTGAACAACAGTGAAGTCCTCGAGGACGTAAAGGATACGTTCTTCAATGGAGACCCGGACTACTTCAAGTCCCAGCTTTCCACCTGGCTCGACGATTTTGGCGTGAAGAGTGAGGATCTGAAGAACCTCAGTGTAACAGCGCTCCTCGGGAACCTGGTTTCCAAGGCCCGTGGTGAAGACCGGAAGCGCCTTGTCGGCCTGATGGGAGCTGCCGAGCGCTTCGGCCTCGGGGACGCGAGGGCCGCCGATGTCCTCGAGAAGCTCGGGTAATTCCCGGCAGCCCTTAGGGAGGAGAAACCATGAGGTGGGAAAACAAGGGGTGGTCTGCCTCCGGGGAGAGCTCCTGATTCATCATGCCTGAAGACACACAGCAGCTGGAAGGGGGAGCGTATGAGGTCATCCGGGACCGCCTGACGCGGCATGGGAGTGACCTGCGGGACCGTCTGGACCAGCTCAACGAGGATCGGAAGGAACTCTTCGGAGTTGTAGAGAATGAGCTGGTTTCGACCTCGCGGATCACCACCCAGTTCAATTGCGTGCCGCGGGACATGATCGCGGTGGGAGCGAACCGCTTCCTCTTTGGCTACAACATCCAGTTCGGACTCAGGCAGACGACCAATGTGTCCGATGTCTTCGCGGCTTACCAGTATGAGCCGGAAGGGCATGAATTCCATCAGCTCACGGTCGAGGAGGTGCTGAGCGATCCCACCTTCGCGGAAGACTTCCAATACCTCTACCGCTACTACAAGCAGACCGTTTTTGTGAAGTTCATGGTGATCGGCCCCAACCTCTATATGGGGATGCGGATCGGCAAGGAGGTGGAGGATCTCAAGACCTTCAAGTGGCTCATCAACGGGGACGGAACGCTGGAATACCTCGGCAACCGCTTTGACCATGAATACACCTTCCCGTCTCAGCAGGAATTCGAGTGGACCCGCGCACACCGTGACATGCATCGTGGGGGAGAGCATCCCCACGTCTCAATCGATGACCGTGTCTTCGTGGAGACAGTTGGAGGGGACCTGACGGTCAAGGTCGAGGACAACACCTTGTCGGGAGAGGGGATTTACTCGGAGCCGGTGACGGATCAGGACCAGACCCTCGACGATGCAGAAATCTTCTATGCCACGGTCGGGCCACTGGTCCTGATGAAGATCCTGCCCTACCGGGAAGAGCTGCACCGCTACCTCGTATTCAATGAGAAGACACGGGTGGTGCACCGGCTCGATGCGATCGGGCATTCCTGCGTTCTGCTCCCGGACGAGCAGGGCCTGATCTTTGCCAACGGCTATCTCCTGCTGACGGGCGAGGTGAAGGTTTTCGAGACGGACCTCACGGACATGCGTTTCGAGCGGCGGATAGCCTCTGCCAACGGAGAAGACTACCTCTATGTCTTCTATAACCGGCTCAGCGGCGATTACGTCCTTCTCTCCTATAATATCATCTCGCAGACCGTGGAGACGCCGGTCATCTGCAACGGCTACTCCCTGTTCCCGAACGGTGAGCTGACTTGCTTCAAGGCCGAGGAGCAGGCCCAGAAGCATCACGCCCTGCAGGTGTGGCAGACCTCTTATCTCGGCGAGGAAGCCCTGATCGCGGGTGTCTCAGGGGAGGGCTCCATGCTCTCCAAGGTTGGTAATGCGGAACTGGTCCGCGGAATGGCGGAGTGCCGGGAAGTGCTTGTTCTTCTCGGCAAGGAAGACAGTTACGCCGGGCTCTACCTCGACCTCGTCAAGAAGACGAGCGACATCCTCGACAGCTACTTCTGGATCGCGAAGGAGGAAATGCACGATCTTGCGGGTCCGGTTCGTGAACTTCAGCGGGCGGCAACTTCGGCGATCGATGAATTCGACAAGGTGCAGCGTCTGCGGGAGGGGACGAAGCAGCAGACCGCGTCCGTTCGCGGAGCGGTCGAGGAGGTTCTCAAGCAGGTCCATTACTCGGCTCCCGATGATATCTTCGGGTTCGTGCACCATCTCACCGAGTTGCGGCGTCGACGCGGGGAGGTGATCGGCCTGCGCGAACTGCGCTATGTCGACACGAGCCAGGTCGATGAGCTGGAAGCGCAGGTAATCGAGGCCACCGAAAAGTGCTCCGGCCAGACGGTGGCCTTTCTTCTGAAGAAGGAGGCACTCGATCCCTACCGCGGAGCGGTTGAAGAGCAGAAGACCGCGATCGCAAAGCTGAAGAAAGTGACCGAGGCGGACGGGGTCGCCGACGCCCTCGATACAGCGGGGTCGGAACTGGAGATGCTGATTGACGTGGTGAGCAACCTCAAGATCGAGGATGCGACCCAGACCACCGCAATCATTGACGGGATCTCCGGCATCTACGCGACTCTCAATGGAGTGCGGGCCGAACTCAGGCAGGTGCGCAGGGACCTCGCCAAGTCAGAGGGCATGGCCCAGTTCGGCGCGCAGATGAAGCTTCTGGGCCAGGCGGTGGTGAACTACCTGGACCTTTGTGACACCCCGGAGCGCTGCGAAGAATACCTCACCAAGCTCATGGTGCAGGTGGAGGAACTGGAGGGTCGTTTCGCGGAGTTTGACGAGGACATCGAGGAACTGGGGACAAAGCGGGAAGAAATTTATGAGGCCTTTGAGGGCCGGAAGCAGTCTTTGCTCGAGCAGCGAAACCGCCGGGCGAGTACACTGGTAAAGTCTGCGGACCGCATCCTCAGTGGAGTGCAGCACCGGGTTTCCAAGCTGGAGGACATCAACGACATCAACGGCTACTTCGCAGGAGACCTCATGATTGACAAGTTGCGCGACATCATCGCGCAGCTTGGAGAGCTGGGAGATTCGGTAAAGGCCGGCGACGTGCAGACCAAGCTCAACACCCTCCGGGATGACGCGGTGCGGCAGCTCAAGGACCGCAAGGAGCTCTTTGTTGATGGAGAAGCAGTTCTCCAGTTCGGGCGGCACAGGTTCTCGGTCAATGAGCAGGAGCTCGAGTTGTCGATCATTCCACACGATGAGGAAATGTGCTTTCATCTCTCGGGGACGGATTTCTTTGAGCCCGTCCGGGACGAGGATTTCCTGGCCACGAGGGAGATCTGGGGGCAGGAACTCCTGAGTGAAAACGAGGAGGTTTACCGGGTGGAATGGCTCGTCTACCAGATGCTCCAGAAGGAGGAGTTCGGGGAGGGAACCCTGGAGGATGTGCAGCGCTTCATGCAGCCGCGCTATACCGAGGGCTACACCAAAGGTGTGCATGACGCGGACGCGGTGAAGCTGTTGGAGGCCCTCCTGCCGGTTTACCGGGAGGTGGGTCTGCTGCGTTTTGCGCCGCACACGCGCGGTGCGGCCCTGGTGGCCTGGCACGCTAGCGACGGGGCCGCCCGGGAGAGCCTTGCGGCCAAGCTGTCGGCCCATGCCGGCCGCCGCAGGTATCTTGGCGAGAAGAAGGGCCAGCATGAGTTCACGAAGGAGCTCGCGGAGTTTCTGGCGCCCATCCTGAAGCGGAGTTTTCCGGAGGTGGCGGTGGACCGGGCGGCCGAGTACCTTTTTGGCGAACTGACTGAGACCCCGGGATTCGTGGTGTCGCACGAGGCGGGCGGCCTCCTCCAGCAATTCAATCATGTCCTGACCGCCAAGCGGGCGAGAAAGGCCTATGAGGAGGCCTCCGCGCCTTTTGGAGACGATGCGCTTGGGCGCTACCAGGTGGCGCGCGACTGGTTGCAAGGCCTGGAATCCCTGCAGGCCCAGACTGGGGCCGGGCCGGAGACCGATGCGGAGGAAGACGCCGGGCCGGTCCTTCCCGGGAGTGATCTCCGGGAGTGGTATGTCTGTGAGGCGGCTGCCCACCTGGCGCGCGGAAGCCAGATGCAGCTTGAGGTCCAGAGCATCAGCCTGGAGGTCGAGGTTTCGGAACTCGTGGGATCCCATGCCCGTATCGCGGAACGCACGCTGGGAATCCACTACAATGAGTTCATGGAGCGTCTTGATCATTTCTCGAGGGAAGTCGCGCCCAGGTTCGAGGCCTGGCAGGAGATCAAGAACAGGATCGTGGAGTCCAAGCGGGAGGAAATGCGCCTGGGCGAATTCCAACCCAAGGTGATGAGCGCGTTTGTCCGCAACAAGCTCATCAACGATGTGTATCTCCCCCTGATCGGGGACAACCTTTCCAAGCAGATTGGAACGGCGGGGGCGGATTCCCGGACGGACCGTATGGGCATGCTCCTCCTCATCTCGCCTCCCGGTTACGGGAAGACGACGTTGATGGAATACATAGCCAACCGTCTGGGGCTGACCTTTCTCAAGATTAACGGACCAGCGATCGGGCACCACGTGACTTCTCTCGATCCGGGGGAGGCTCCTAACCTCAGTGCGCGCGAGGAAATCGAGAAGCTCAACCTCGGCCTGGAAATGGGCGATAATGTGATGCTTTATGTCGATGACATTCAGCACTGCAACCCGGAGTTCCTCCAGAAATTCATCAGCCTCTGTGACGCCCAACGTAAGATTGAGGGCGTCTACAACGGGCGGGCCCGCACCTATGACCTGCGTGGCAAGAAGGTTGCGGTCGTCATGGCGGGGAACCCGTTTACGGAGAGCGGAAGCCGATTCCAGATTCCGGACATGCTGGCCAACCGGGCCGATACCTACAACCTGGGGGATATTCTTGGAGGTCACGAGGAGGCCTTCAAGGCGAGCTACATCGAGAACTGCCTGACCTCCAATCCGGCCCTGCAGAAACTGGCGAACCGGAGCCAGGCCGATGTCTACGCCGCAATGCGAATCGCTGATACGGGAGCGCAGGAGGGTGTGGATTTCGAGGGCAACTACACCCCGGCCGAGATCGAGGAATTCGTGAAGACTCTCAGGCATCTCTTCCGGGTGCGGGACACGCTCCTCAGGGTCAACACGGAGTATATATACAGTGCGGGTCAGGAGGACGCCTATCGGACGGAGCCTGCTTTCCGTCTGCAGGGCTCGTACCGGAACATGAATCGCATTGCGGAAAAAGTCGTGCCTCTCATGACGGAGGATGAGGTCAGCGAACTCGTCCAGGACCATTATCGGAACGAGTCACAGACGCTCACCACGGGAGCGGAAGCAAATCTTCTCAAGTTTCTTGAGCTGGAAAGTGCGCTCGGGGTGGAAGACTCTGCCCGCTGGGAGGAGATCAAAAGCGGCTTCCGGAAGAAAAAAATGCTCGGAGGAGCCGGGGAAGACGACCCGGTAGCCCGGGTCGTGGCACAGCTCAGTGAATTCAATGATGGGCTGGGCGCAATCCGGGAAGGGATTGCGCAGGCCGGAACGGACTACTCCCGTCCCCAGACCCTGGCTGCCGATACTGTGGCTCAACTGCAACAGATCATCGAGGGATTGCGGGAAGTTCCCGTCAAGGTGGACATCAACGTGGTTCCGGTGCAGGAGGAGGAAGGGCCGATCGAGAGCATTGAGAAAGCCCCCAAAAAGAAAGATCTTCCCCCTCTGGATATCCGTCCCGACGTGCAGCAGGGGGATTAGCCCGCGGCGGGCGAGCTTCCGGGCCCGGGGAGCTTGGAGGCAGGCAGACCTGCGATCAGCTGGTCGCGGGGACGGGCCGCCCCGACGAGGGGGTCTCCAGACGGGACGGAGGGGGCCTCAGCGCCGTCCCCCTGGGCCGTCCTTGACGATGCAGCGGGTGGACTCGTTGCAGTAGGGGCAAACAAAGGAGTTTTTGAAGATAATGTCGCGGGCCACCCGGAGGCGATGACTGCCAAAGGACCGTTTGGCATACCGGTGGACCTGGGCCCTTGTGCCCCCGAGCACAGGTGCGCGGCAAAGAGGGCAGTGGGCGGAAGAGGCAAAGATCCTGTAGAGAATGAAGAGAAAGAGGGTAGAAACAATCCCGCCCAGCCCGATCAGGGCAAGAGTCCTCTGGTCAGATAAAAGGGCGTAGCCGAGGAGGCAGACGGTAGCGGTAAGGGAAAAGAGGAGCAAAACCAGAGCGACGGAGCCAAGTTTCATCGCACGAACAGAGCGGCGTGACCGAGGGCGATGCATGACAGGTGTTAAACGGTGGCTTTGGCTGGTGCGCTACTCAGTGGAGCAGCTCCTGTTCCAAGGATTGGGACCCCGATCCCGGGACTTGGGAAGCCGGGGGAATTCCCCCGGTTGCCACGGCTCTTGCAGCGGAAGAGTCTGTGTCCACAGCAGGTAATTCTGACAAGGTGTCCTAACCTGAATCGGAGTTCCCTGCTGGTTACAGCACCCCCATCATCTTCAGGACCTGGAAAACCACAAAGAGGAACAAGACGAAGAGGGCCCAGATGAAATACTTGGCAGTGGCTTCGATGGTTTTACGTGTCATGGCGGGGGTGGGCGGTAGATAGCCCGGATGGTCCGGGATTGGCAATGCAAATTCTGCCTGCGGCAACGAACAAGGGGTTGAGCATGGGGGCGGAATGAGATTGCATGTCCGTTAATGCCCTATCGGACTGATGATCGTCTCGAATTGGCGCTCCGCGCGTCCAATGAGGGGATCTGGGACTGGGACATCGGAACGGACGAAATACACTATTCCGGACGGATCCTGCGGTTTTTGGGGCGTCGGCGGGAGGAAATGCCGCACCTCTTCCGGGCGGTCGATCTGGTGCATGAGGGTGACCGGGGGGACTTTGTTGGGAAATTGCGGGAAGTCCTGCAGCCGGGGGGGGAGGATCTTCTGGCGGTGGAGCCCCGGCTCCGTGTCAGGAAGGGAGAGGGGGAGTGGCACTGGTTCCGCATCCGGGGGGTGGTCGTAAGGGATGAGGAAGGAAACGCGCTTCGAATGGCGGGATCGATGATCGACATCACCCCCCGCAAGCTGGCTGAGCAGGAACTGCTGGAGGAACGCCATCTCATGGGGTTGCTCATCGACAATGTTCCCCTGAACATCTACTTCAAGGACCGTGATTCCAAGTTCACCCTCGTGAACAAGTCGATGGCGAAGTGGAGCGGTTTCAAGAGCCCGGAGGATGTAATCGGCAAGAGTGATCACGATCTTTTCCGGGCGGACCATGCGGATGAGGCCCTGCGCGATGAGCAGAAGATCCTTGATAGCGGGGATCCGATTCTGGGCTACGTGGAGAAGGAAACTACTCCACAGGGAGGGGAAGCCTGGGTCCTGACCACCAAAATGCCGCTGGTTGACCGCAAGGGGCAGATCGTGGGCACATTTGGAGTGTCCAGTGATGTGACGGAGCTGGTGCGGACCCAGCAGTCGCTTGCTCAGGCGGCATCCGCCCTGCAACAGCGCAATGACGAGATCGAGGAGGAGCTGGCGCTGGCCCGGGAAGTGCAGCAGGCTCTCCTGCCACACGAGTATCCGGTTGTGCCCAAGGGGTGTGACGAGGGTGGTCGTCTACAGTTCGGCCACCGTTACATTCCGATCTCAGGTCTGGCCGGTGATTTCTTTGAGGTCTTTCCGATTGGAAAGACTTCCGCCGGGCTCTTCATATGCGACGTGATGGGTCACGGTGTACGCTCGGCCATTATTGTCTCCATGCTGCGGGGGCTCTCGGAGCGGATCCATCAGGTGGCTGACGATCCGGGCGAATTTCTTTCTCAGCTCAACGGTGGGCTGGCGGCAATCCTGCTCAAGGCGGAAATGACCATGTTCGCCACGGCCTTTCTGGCAGTGGTGGACCTCGAGAGTGGTGAGCTGCGTTATGCGAGTGCCGGGCACCCGGCCCCCATCCTGCGTGGCGCGGATGGAGCAAGTGTTCTCCCGATGGGAGGACGGGGCAAGGGGGCGGCCCTGGGCCTTTTCCCCGAGGCGGATTACGAGACCCACTCGATGAAGCTCGACCAGATCAGGCAGCTTCTTCTCTTTACCGATGGCATCATCGAGGTGGAAAACCAGGAAGGAGAGGCTTTTCTGCAGAACCGGCTGGTACAGGCTGTGTCAGAGGAGGAATGTGCGGGTGTCGATGCCCTTCTCGATCGAGTCCTTGGACGCGTGCGTTCGTTCGCGGACAACCAGCGTTTTGATGATGACGTCTGCCTGTTGGCGATGGAGCTTTCGCAGCTCCCTACAGGCGGCCGGTAACGAGTGTCCAGTGGCGGGAGGCTACTCCAAACCCGAGAACATTGGGCCCCTTGGCGAGCATGATGTGGCGGTGGCCATCGGAGTAGAACCAGGAACCGTAGGCGGAGGAGAAGTTTGCCTGGCCGGCCGCGATGCACTCCCCTGAGGGACCTCCACGGAAGCCGGACTTGCGGGCCCGGTCGGAGAAGCTGCGCTTCCCGGGGACGGGCGAAGTATGGGAAAAAAACCCGAGGCGGGCCATGTCCGCAGAGTGTCCACTGGCGGAATCACTCAGCTTTTCCTCAAGTTTGAGCGGGCGCAGGCCGAGAACGGCGCGTTCGTAGCTGATGAGGTTGGCGAAGTTTTTCTGCGGAGCACTGGCCCAGCTGGAGGAATCATTATGCTGGGTGGCCGAGGACAGGCTGGCGACCTCGGCCCGCATGGCCCCAAGGACCTGGGCCGCCTTCATGTAACTGCTACCGTCGAAGCTCTCTTCGAGGGCTTCCTTGCGGCGCTCCTCGGCGCTGATTTCGTCAGCCTCTTCCTTGGTCTGTCCTTCGAAGCGGGCGAGCTGTTCGTGGATCTCGACGAGCGCATCGGTGATGGAATCGATCTGCTGGTCGATGTTGGAGGTGTCGGCCTGGGAGAGCTTGCTGGCTCTCGTGTAGAGACTGTCGAGGTGGTCCCATTCGGTGCGCAGCTTGTCAATCTCCTGCCTGTTCTTCTGCCAGTCGCGCATCATGAGCGGGTAGACCCGTTCGCGCTCCTGACGAAGTTCATCCACGACCTCGACCAGCTCGCTGTAGGGGTTGCCCCCGCGATTCCGGCCGCTCAGGATATCGGCGAGGCGCCGCTCGTGGTATTGGCGGGCTTTTTGGAGAGCCTTGCGGAACGAGGGGATCGCTTCTTTGCCCAGCAGGTGCACGCTGCGGTAGGCGGCCTGACGGCGCTGTGGCTGGCTGGACTGCATCCATTGCAGGGCCTTGAGAACAACCTGTTTGGAGGGGGGCGCAGGCGCTGTGGCTTCCTCTGCGAGGAGGGAAAAGGGAAGCAGAATCGCGGGAATCAGGGCTATGCTTGGGTTCATTTCTCGCGGGGGAGGACGCACAGTGCTTCAAAACGGAGGTGTATGCACGCGGATTTTCGCTTCTTGACGCGGGGGGCAGAGGCCGTTTCCTTCCCGCCATGTTGCGGCAGGTGCTCATATCGAAGCTTCATCGGGCCATGATCAGCGAGGCCTCGGTCGAGTATGAGGGAAGTATAGAAATACCGGGAGACCTGGTGGAAGAGGCGCGGTTGTGGTCGGGTGAGAAGGTTCTCGTGGCGTCGATCACGACGGGTGCCCGCTTGGAAACCTATGTGCAGGTCGGGGCCCCCGGAACGGGCAGAATCATCATTAATGGAGGAGCGGCGCATCTCATCGGGAAAGGAGAGAGGGTTACCATCATGGCTTTTGGGCAGAGTGAGCAACAAATAGAGGCGCGCAAACTCCTGCTTGATGAAAACAACAATGTGATCAGGACGAGTGGGTGAAGGCCCGCTGATTGCCTGCTCGGGGGAGCGTTGATCCCGGTCCGGGGCTTCCGGATTTTCGGGCCAGCGGATTCCAGGGAACAGGCCTCGATTTCTCCGGGAGGTTATTGCTCCTGCCTGTGCTCGTCCGGGAGCGGGAACGGTTCCCCCGTGGTGTTCACCATGGCTGCCTCAGGGTTGGTCTCGCTGGAAGGAGTGGTCCAGTGCACAAGCTCCGAGCGCTGTTTCACGCGAACGTTTTGCTCACCGTAGTATACGATCTCTTCCTTGATCACTCCGACCTCCTCCGCAAACCAGAGGCTACGCTTGAGATAGGTGACGTGATCTTTTCCAGTCACCGGGTGGGGGGAGATTTTTTCACTGGTGATTTGAATACGAGAGGCGTGGAAGGTGCCGGCGGGAACCGTCACCCTGCCCTGCTCGATCACACGGAAGAGAAATGGGTTGTCCCCGTTGGTTCCCACGCATTCCCAGCTCTCCCCGGGTTGCATGCCGGTTGTGGCGATGGGCACACCCTCGGGCAGGAGCTTGACATCTTTATCCTTCATGTTCGCTGGGACCCATCCCCAGCTCAGCAGGCCCTCCGGTCCGATCTGATAGAGCTCTTCGCCCAGCTTCTCGCCGTTTTCAGAAATAGAGATTCCCGTCAGGGACTTGTCCGTGTTCTCAAGAACGCGAGTCCCGGTGCAGGTGCGCACTTGCTCGAAGGTAATGAGGTGCGCGTTGTCGGTGCGCTGCGGGCGCCGGGCGGCATCGTTCTTGGCAAGGCGCAATCCAATGGGGATTTCCTTTTGAACTCTGTATTTCCAGACTTCTCCGGGACGCGGTGAGAAGTAGGCCGCCCCCGGTTCCGCGGGCGGGCTGGTCCGGCCCCCCTCTTCTTGCTTTCCGCCGCAACCGGCCAAGCCCAGGAGGCAGACGGCGGCGAGGAGCGGTTGTGCCTGGTGCCGGATCATGAGGCACGCGGGGGAAGGGACACGACGATCTGTCCGCCGCCACTCCAGGGCGCTCCGAGTCGGCGGCGCCAGCGGGTCTCAGGAAAGTGGAGATCGCCAGGTCGGCGCTTGAGGAGGTAGACCACGGCGACAACGCCCACGGCAAGGAGGGCGAGGAGAGTGGCCAGAACCCCCCGGAAGATCATCGACTGTTGATTCTCTGCCCGGTTGCGCCGCTGCTGGTCGTGGATGGAGACGATCTGTTCGCGTTCGTAGGCGGTGCGATTCTTCAGAAAAACCAATTCCTCTGCGAGCTCGAGTCCGAGGGCTTCCACCTGTGCACGGACGCCACGTTCCTTCATTCCGCGCGAGAGGGCGTTGGAAAGGGCAAGGCCGGCTTCCTCCGCCTCATAGCGGTCCTGGCCCTTGCCTCCGAAGACCGCGGTGGGCCGGAGGAGTGAGTCGGGCACGTGGAGGACAACGACCCAGTCAGTTTCGCGAGTCCACGTTTCCCCCACCCGGCGGGCCAGCTCTTCCATGGTGAGGCCGGGAGGAAAACCGCGATCCCAGAGAATGACGAGGACATCGAGGCCGTGAGCGGTGCGGTGGCGATTGAGCTCGTCCTCCAACCGTGTCTTGCGCTCTGCACCGAGCCAGCTGCCAGAGTCGAGCACCTGTCCGGAAGGGGGACTGGGGAAATCAATGGACTGGCCGGCCGCGAGGGCGGGAAAAAGGAGGGCATACGAGAATAAAAGCAGGGGCCTGATATTCATGGTCGTATCAGGAGGGTTGGATGGCGGGCTCAGGTTTCGCCTGCGCATCACTGGTTTCGTAGGGGGCTTTCCCCGCGAGGAGGGGGGAAGTCTCTCGCGGATTCTGTGCCGGAGCCCTGCTTGATTCGTGAACGGTTTCCCCGGGGGAAGCCTGAGGCCCATGGGGAGCCGGGGTGGAGTGGTTTCGCGGGCGGCGTTTTTCAGCCTCATACCACGCGGCCGTCAGGAGATCGCGAGTATCGACAAGAAACCCGTTTAGCCCCTCCTTCCATTGCTCGTCGCTCAGGCAGGCCGCCAGTTCCTGGAGGGCCGCCTCCCAGAGTTTCGCCTTGAGGAAGGGCTCCAGTGCGTAACCGCTTGTCATGGTAAGACGGCCAGAGGTGCGGTCCCCTACCACGAGGAGTTGCCAGGCACGTTGACTATCAGCATCGGGGGCGGTGTTGTGCAGCCAGAAGGCAAAATTCTCGAGCGATACGCCGGGCTGGAGCCAGACGAAGCAGAATGAGATGTCGACCTGGGGGATTCGCTTGCGAAGTTTGCGATAGGCCTTGTTCAGTCCCTGGGTGATCCCGGATGGGAGCAGGTTGGATGGATCAATCACAAGTTCGAGCGGGGGAGCACTGAACGGGAAGGAGTCCTGGCACTTCTGCAGGGAGAACGAGCATGTGGGGCAGACCTCCGCCGGTTCGCCCAATTCCCGACTGCAGTCGGGACATAACATCCCGGCACGGGTGAAGCTCTCAGCCGGGTATTCCCGGGGGCTCGTTTTTGGGCTTGTTTCAGACACCTTCTTGGTGAGGCAGAAGTTCCTCTAATGAAGCCTTATATTTCCATCAGGTAAAGATCCTACTTTTTTTGATGGAAACTCGCAGTTTCGTGCATCCAGGAGGCCTTGTTTTCGCGTTGCGGGACTGATTTGAGGTTCTTTGGTGTTGGAGTCGGAGGGCACCGGAACACGCCCTCTTGTCCTCTGAGCAGGCCAAACTACCCGGAGGGGCATGGGCCTGTGGGTTGAAGGTGAAGCCGTGGATCAGGGTAGCCGTAGCTACATTGGAGAAGCGAGTGATGACCCTCGGGGGGTCTCCTCTCCGGTCAATTGTCTCCCCTCTACTGTTCTCATATACTTGGTGGTAAGTGGGTTAAATGAGGCTCAGGAGCCCGGATGGAACTTGCTTTACAAGCTGTGGAAGCGCCACCATAGTCCCGCCCCTTCGTTTTCCGGCTGGTATGACGACTATTATCATTAACCTCCTGCTCGTAGCCTTTGTGGTGGTGAGCCTTCTGCTCATTCTCGTGGTGCTCATGCAGCGTCCCAAGCAGGAGGGCCTCGGGGCAGCCTTCGGATCGGGAATGACAGACCAGATGTTCGGGGCGCAGACCACCAGTGTGCTCCAGAAGGGAACAGCATACTTTGGAACGGCATTTCTGCTTCTGGCTCTCGTTTTGTCGATCCTGATTGCCAAGCGGAACTACGAGGAGGGGATCACGGAATCACAACAAGCTGTGGCGGCTGAACCGGCCGCGACCCCAGCCGAGGCCGAGGCGGGCCTTGGTGGTGGCGGAAATGCCCCGGATGAGCGCAGCGAAGCGTTGCTGAGGCAGCTGGGCTCTGTGCCCGCTCCTGAGCCTGCTCCCGCTCCTGAGCCTGCTCCCGCTCCTGAGCCTGCTCCCGCTCCTGAGCCTGCTCCCGCTCCCGAGCCCGCTCCCGAGCCCGCTCCCGAGCCCGCTCCCGAGCCCGCTCCCGAGCCGGAGCAGCCCTAGGGCAGAGAGGCGCTCTGGCGCCTTTTGTATGCGCCGATTGCGGTGTGCGAAGCAGTAGTGTGACGGAGATTTCTCAACAGCCGGTCTGGGCCTCGCCGGATGTCTATCCGGAGAAACCAGTGTCTTCTCCCTTCGGTGCGTTGTCCCGGCGGGGTCGCCGGAGCGAATTTGAGACCTTGGATGCACTGGGGGCGCATGTGAGAAGTAGCCGCGATAGCGTGGAGGCGGTTTGGACGCCGGAAAGCGAGCGGATGGAACCTCCGGAGGCGATTCCCGATCTCCTTGAACCACTACGTGATCGTTTCACTGATCTCGCTGAGGCGGATGCCGTGGATGCCAGGCGCACCACGGTGATCTTCTCCCTGATCCTTATCTGGGCTCTCTATGCGAATCTGGCGAGGCGGGTGATGCCGACTGAGTCCGTCGAGGTGGGCCTGGCCGCGATTCTCCTCATTCTCATCGGACTGATTCCGTGGTATGACGCGCGGAGAAACCGAAAATCGGCGCGGGAACTTAACGAGGTTCGCTTGGAGGGGGAGGAACAGGAAGCACGCTTTGAGCGCTGGCTCAGCCAGGAACGCAGAATCTTCACCTGCAGCCTGATTGCTCTCCTGGCGGTGAGTGGCGCGGTGCAGATCTGGGTCGAGATCGATGTTTCCGCAAAGGCCGCCGGTCTCGACAAGGAACGCTACCGGGCTGGCGAGATATATCGTCTCTTTACGGCACCGTTCCTGCATGGTCACGCCCTGCACTGGGCTCTCAACGCAGCAGGCCTGTGGTATATCGGGAGGCGAGTGGAAGCCCTCGCAAGCTGGCCGCATCTTGCTCTGGTTTTTCTCATTTCAATGGTCGCGGGAGGAGTCACCAGTGCGCAGTTCATGCCTGAACACCCCTCTCTCGGGGCCTCCGGTGGGGTGATGGGGTTGTTGGGATTCCTGCTTGTGTTCGAAACACTTCATGCGCGGCTCGTTCCGCATTCGACCCGGCGCCGGCTGGCGGCGGCCTTGCTCGTAACGTTCCTGATCGGATTCGTCGGTTATCGTTTCATCGATAACTTTGCCCATGCCGGGGGTCTCATGGCAGGAGTGCTCTATGCCGGTATTGTTTTTCCGAAGTCCCGTTCGGCCCGCCGTCCACGCGCCAACAGGGCGGACCTGGCCCTGGGTGGAGTAGCGCTCGCTGCTCTAACAAGTTCCGCCTTGGTCGCGGTTGCCCTCATGCTAGCGTCCTGATGCCGTGCTTCCCGAAGTTCTGGCCGAGATCCCCGGGCCGGCGTCGCTTCGGTTGGCCCGCGAATTGCGCCGTTACTAGTCGCACAACGTCACCTGTGTAGCCGGGGACTGGCCAGTCTTCTGGGAGCGGGCAGAGGGGGTGAACGTCTGGGATGCGGATGGCAACCAGTTTCTTGACCTTACCAGTGCCTTTGCGGTGGCAGGGTTGGGACACAACCCTCCGGAGCTGGTTGAGGCTGTGAGTCGACAGGTGTTCCACCTGCTCCATGGAATGGGGGACGTGCATCCCTCCGCGCTCAAGGTGGAGTTGTGCAGGTAACACTCCGCCATGACCTATGAGCGTTGGGGAGCGGGGGCAGGCAAGGTGGTGCTTTCCAGTTCGGGATTCGAGGCAGTGGAGACGGCGCTCAAAACAGCGCATCTGGCGACCGGGCGTCGAGAGGTTCTCGCTTTCGAAGGTGGTTACCATGGACTGGGATATGGGTAGCGCTTCTTCCGGGAGGATTCGGGAAGTTCCGCCAGCCCTTTGAGAGTCAACTCGCAGGGGAACGGACAACCTTTCTCCCCTATCCCAGAACTCTCGATGAATTGCAGCCGCTGTGCGACCGGCTTGAGCAGGTGGATGCCGCAGAGGTGAGCGCCGTGGTGGTGGAGCCCATTCAGGGCCGGGGAGGAATCGTTGTTCCTCCGGAAGGCTTTCTCCATCTCCTGCGGGACTGGTGTGATAACGAGGGGTTACTGCTCGTTTTTGATGAGATCTTCACAGGGTTTAATCGCTCTGGCGTCCTTTTTGCCTGCGAGCATGACTGGGTAATTCCGGATTTCATCTGCCTGGGCAAGGCCCTGAGTGGAGGCGTTCCCATCTCGGCCTGTGTGGGCAAGACATTGGTGATGGATGCCTGGCCGGAGTCCTGTGGCGAAGCGCTGCACACCAGCACCTTCCTGGGGCATCCTGTTGGTTGCGCGATGGCGTTGGAGGCACTCAAGATGCATCAGGAAGAGGGGACGGCGGAAGCGGTGGAGTCCCCGGGCCGGAAGCTTCAGGACCGGGTGAGGGCTGCCGAACTCGCCGGCGCGGTGGATATCCGGGGACGGGGTGCGATGTGGGGCCTTCAGTTCGAAAATGAAGAGACGTCCGCGCATCTCATGAAGGAGATGTTCCAGAAAGGATACTTCCTCCTGCCTGCAGGGCAGCGAGGTGAGGTGCTCAGCCTGACTCCTCCCTTTGCGATTGTTAGAAGAGGAGATTGAGGCCTGCGTGGCAGCCCTGGAAGGCGCCTGCCGGGTGGGGAGGGGCTAGGAGTAGCGAAGATCCTTGGAGGGATCAGTTTCGAAGCTGAAGGCCTCCTCTGCGTCCGTGTTCGGTTCGATCACGTCCCGCAGAAAGCGCAGGTAGAGGACATCCTCCTTCACCATGGTCAGCTTGTCTAGATTCTCGACCCCGAAGGAAACGAAGAAGGGCCACTCGGAGGCCTGTTCCACATTCCGGCCCGAGTCCACCTGGAGAATCTCGGGGATCTTAAGGAGAATGCTGCGGGTGGAGCGCACCATTTCCTCAAGACGCTTCTCATTCACATCGCGACGGAGCCTGTAGAAGAGAATGTGGTCGATCATTTCAGGCCTTCCATGTCAGTGCGCCCTTTTTGAGGACGTAGAGGTAGGCCACTCCCAGGACCGCGACAAAACAGGCCATGGAGAGGAGAGCCATCGCATTGGTGGCAATGAGTTCCTTGAATTGCACTGCCCAAGGATACATGAAGACAACTTCGATATCAAAAATCACGAAGAGCATGGCCACGAGGTAGAACTTCACGCTGAAGCGCGGGGCTCCCTCCCCGACGGGCAGCATGCCGCACTCGTAAGGGTCATCCTTCACACGGGACCGCCGCCCGAGTTTCCCAAAAATCACGCTCGCGATCAGCATGGAGGCGGCAAATCCAATCGCGATCAGGACCTGCATCAGGACGGGGAGATAATCGGAGAGCATGAGTGACGAGAAAAAACAAACCTGCGCCGGGTCGCGGCGCAGGTTTTTTTAAAAGGCAGGGTGCCGGAATCTCCAGCACGAATTTGGTGATTTTACGAACTCACGCCTGCTGTTGAGCAGCGATGTTGTCGCTGTGAGCCTCCTCGATCCGCTCAAGTCCCTTGTATTCCTTGCCGCTCTTCTCAACGAGGCCGCGAGTCACAAGGTTTTGCAGCTTTTCGTAGGCGCGCAGGCGGAGCATCTCTTCTCCACCGCTCACTGCATTACGCTCCTTCAGCCGGTCGTAAACGAGTTCAAAAAGGTCGTTAAAGCCGAAGAACTTGTCGTCCGCGCCGAGCACATTCACCAGTTCATCGGTGACGTGATCAGGGAGTCGACGTGAGAAGCGAGTTCTTTTCGTGGTAGCCATAGCGAGTTCAGGGTAGCAGCAATTTGGAACAAATGCGACCCCAAAAAGGTATCAGTTCATATTTTTTTCATTTTCTCTACAAGTAAAATGTTTCAAAAGCTTAAAACTTAAGACAAGTGGAGCCGTCAGGCGAAAGGAATTGAGGCTTGGAGATCGCAGGCTATTTGATTAAGGTTTCCTAAATGATCGCGCGCTTGCGAGGTGAGGTGGTTGAGGCCCTCCCAAATCGATTGGTGGTGGATGCAGGAGGGGTTGGTTATCAGGTGCTTGTGCCTATTTCGTCTTTTGATCGGATCAATCCCCGGGAGGGGACGGAGGTCACCCTTCTTACCCATCTCCACGTAAGGGAGAATGCACACACCCTCTATGGGTTTTCCACCTCCGAGGAGCGGGACATCTTCCTTCTTCTTGTAGAGCGGGTCAGCGGTATTGGTCCGGCAATTGCGATGGCGGTCCTGAGTGGGATGCCGGTGGAGCGCTTCAAGCAGGCCGTAGTGGAGAGCGACGTAAAGGGCCTCTCCGCCATCAAGGGACTGGGGAAGAAGACCGCAGAACGGATTGTCCTGGAGCTGAAGGACAAGGTGGGAGTGACCGAGACCTGGCAGGCCGGGGACGGGGACGGAGGGGGCGCCGCCGCCTGTGATGCTGAGCTTGCCTTGCTGGCCCTTGGCTTCAAGCAGGTCGATGCCCGCAGGGGAATCAAGGCTGCCTTGGATCAGAACCGGGAGCTGGCGGCGGAAGATCTTATCCGGGAGGTGCTGCGAGGCCTCAGCTGAGAAGCCCGGACCCGGGGCGCGGGTTTCGTGAACTTCGCCTCCCACGGTCGGTTTCCTGTTTGAACTTCCGGCAGGGGTTCGATCTGATTGCCCGGGATGGCGGTTGACTTCAAAGAGCTGAGGGCCGAGGCGGGCAAGGTTGGGTTCCGGGAAGGACGTGACTGGCTGTTTTCCCCCGAGCCGCTGCGGCTCTCAAGACCGGAAGTGGCGCGGCTGGAGAAGCTGGGGCACCCCCTGGCGAGGTTTCAGCAGGTCTGCGACCGGATATACCGGCGCAGCGTGAGGGGGACGCTGCCGGGCTGGATTGCTGATCTTCTTGATGCGGGCAAGCCTTCCTGGTTGATCGACGTGCAGCGCTCCGACGCCTTGAGAGAGGTTGTGCCCCGGGTGATTCGTCCGGACCTCCTCCTGACTGAGGAGGGCTTTTCGCTCACTGAACTGGATGCGGTCCCCGGGGGAATGGGAATCACGGGTTGGCTTTCACAATGCTATGCCGCCGCAGGGGTTGAGGTGCTGGGGGGAGGGGACGGAATGTTGGAGGGATTTCGGACGCTCCTCCCGGAGGGTGGGACGGTACTCGTCTCGGAGGAGGCGGGGGAGTATCAGCCGGAGATGGAGTGGATGCTGTCTGCCCTGAATGCGCGGGGCGGGGGGCCTTGGGGCGTTGCGGCGGCAGAGGAATGCGATGCCGGAGACATGAAAGAGGCGCTGTATCGCTTCTTCGAGCTTTTCGATTGGGAGTCCATTCCCGCTGCCCGGGCTCTGGCGCAGCGTCCCGATGTGACCCCGCCCTTCAAACCTCATTTCGAAGAGAAGCTCTGGCTTGCACTCCTTTGGTCGCCGGCCTTACGTGGCGTGTGGGAAACCGAGTTGCGTGGGAATCACCTCCGGCGGATCCAGGAACTGGTTCCCCATGGCTGGATTGTGGATCCCGCTCCCTTGCCTCCCCATGCCGTCCTGCCTCGCCTCGAGGTGAATGACTGGTCAGAGGTTGCGGCCTTCAGCCAGAAGAAGCGGCGCTTGGTGCTCAAGATCAGCGGTTTCAGTGAGCTGGCGTGGGGGAGCCGCGGGGTGATCATCGGGCATGATGCTCCCGGAAACGAGTGGGCGAAGGCGCTGGAACGGGCTTGTGCGGAGTTTCATACACAGCCTTGGATCCTACAGGAGTTCCGCGAGGCGCGCTTGGTGGACCAGCCCTACTATGACCCTGTTACGGGTTCGGTTGAGATGATGCGTGGACGTGCCCGGCTTTGCCCGTACTACTTCCTGGACGGGGAGGGAAAACCTCGGCTGGGTGGATGCCTGGCCGCTATTGTGCCAGCGGACAAAAAGAAGATTCACGGAATGCGTGATGCCATCCTCACCGTGTGCGCGGGGGAGGCCTGAACGGGCCTGGGGAGAGTGAGCCCAGCGAGGTCGCCGCGGTGATCCGGGACACGGACAGGGCGGCGGGGCGGGCGTTATTTGATCAGCCCGGCTTTCCTCAGAGTAGCGTAAGCGCCGTTCTTGTTGATGGTCTTGAAGGCCTTGCAGCTGGCCTTGACCTTCACGTATCGACCGAGCTCCGGGACCCAGATCCGCTTTGTCTTGAGGTTGGGGCTCACCGTGCGCTTCACGGTCTTGGTCACGTGACGGCCAATGCCGCCCTTCTTTTTGGCCAATCCGGAACGGTGGATCTTGCGGCCCATGCGGGGGCTGGAACCTCTAATGCTGCAGACTCGTGACATCGCTCAAAGGGGGCTGGATTGCGGGGCGGGGAGAAAAGCGGTGATCCCGTGCCCGGTCAAGGAATTTCGAGAGGTCTGCGAAGGGAAAGACCGGGGAACCAGCGGAATTTCCAGTCAGGAACGGCTTTCCCAGTCGTCCCGGCCCCTGTCGAGGACCTGCAGGCTCAGGCGCCAGCCCCCGTTGGGCAGGAGCTGGTAGCGGAGTTTAATGCCCGCATCGAGTTCCGGCAGGGACGGCAGGTAGGTGGGCAGGAGGTCGCCGAGGCGGGGAGGAAAGGCCCCGTGCTCGGCCTCGTAGCGGGAGAGGGCAACCGCCATGCGCGTGCGGTGGAGGGTGGCGTCGGCGGTGAAGAGGGTCCAGGCGAGCCCGGTCCCCAACTGGGCGGAGACCAGTCCCTCGTGCCCCAATGGAGCAATGAACTGCCCCCAGCGGTCGGCGAGGCGGAGACTGAGAGAGGTTTGCCACCGGTCGACATCGGCGAGGCGGGCCCCCGGTCCAAGGAAGAGTTCCTGCTGGTCCTCGCAGAGAGCGAGCCGGTTAGCGTTCATCCAGCATCGGTTGAGAGCGTGACGGATGGCACCTCCTTGCCTGCTGGCAGAGGGATTGGGGAGAACGTCGGGGTCGCCCGAGGCCTCCACGACGTTCAGCAACTCGAGAATGAGAGCGCGTTCGAAGCGCAGTCCGGCCAGATAGTTGTCGGGCAGGGTGGGGGCCTCTTCCAGGAGGGCTGCAATTTCCCCGAGCCGGGTCTGGTCAAAAAAGCGTTCGTCGAGACCGGCTCGGATCTCATCGAGGAGGGACGTGAGCAGGCCAGTCTGCAGAACCTGGCAGAGAAGCAATGGGAGGCGGTCGTAGGAGCGCGCCAAGCGCATGGCGGTCGAGAGGTCTTCCCGGCTGCTCCCGGCTTCCCCCAGTCCCCTCCGGATGGCAGCGCGGGCGAGGAAAGCCTTGCCGAGGCGAGAGTAGGCGGAAACGTCGGGTAAATCCTGGTCAATGAAGAGGCGGCTCCAGTCGAGCTCATAGGCCAGGTAACGGCGTTCCCGGACAGCCTGTCCGTAGCGGTCCATAAGCGTGCTCCACTCCTGGTAGGGCCGCCCGAGGTGGCTGCGGAATTCCAGCGGGCTGCATGGATCGAGCCCGAAGCTGGGAAAGATGCTGGTAGCCTTCCCTTCACTAAGTTCCTTGAGGTATAGCAGATAGGCGTTCTCTTTCCATCCGGGAAGATCTGCGGGAAGGGCCTGGCGCCAGTCCATGTCAGGGTCCTGCGTCTTGAGGAAAGGGCCAAGGGCCGGGTGAAGGGCAAGATTGTCGGAAGCGGGAACGGGGGCAGGGAGATGGTGGTGGAGGCCAAACTTTTCCCCGGAGGACTCCCACTTGATGAGAAACGCATCCCACGCGGCGGTCGTTTTCTTCTCGATCGAGAGGACGATCAGGAAAGGCGTGATGATGAGCAGGAGCAATCCCGTCGGGAACATCCATCGGCGCCAGCTCGCCGTTCGATTCGGTGGGTTCGTCTTTCCAGTCATCGTGATCCCGGGTATCGGAGTCGATTGGTCCTTGATGGACGGTCCGGGGTAGCAGTGCCAAACAAAATCGTCTTTCAGGGGGTGTTCGGAGGGCAGGTGGATTTTTCCATGGGCAGGCGAGCTGGATCTTCTAGCGTCTGGTCATGGCGACAACGAAGGTGGCATGGATCACGGGGGCCTCACGTGGACTGGGAAAGGCGATGGCGCGGGGTCTGGCGAATCGCGGGTGGAAGGTGGCAGGGTGCGCCCTGAGCCCGGGGGGATTGGAAGCGGTGGCCGGCGAACTGGGAGCAGGGCATTTTCTTGCCTCGGTCGACGTGGTGGAGGAGGACGAGGTGCAGGTGTTCTGTGAGGCGGCAAGGCGCGAAGTGGGAGCGCCTGACCTCCTCCTCAACAATGCGGCTCTTATCAACGAGCCTGCCCCTCTCTGGGAAGTCAGCTCCGAGGAGTTCAACCGGATCGTTGATGTCAATATCAGGGGTGTGGCTAACGTGTTGCGGCATGCCCTCCCGGTCATGATCGAGAGGGGAAGCGGGGTGGCGGTCAATTTCAGTTCGGGATGGGGCCGTTCTACCTCGCCGGAGGTTGCGCCCTACTGCGCAACCAAGTGGGCGGTCGAGGGAATGACCCAGGCCCTTGCCGATGAGCTTCCCAGCGGGGTGGCTGCCGTGGCCCTGAACCCGGGAGTCATTGACACCGACATGCTGCGCTCGGCATGGGGAGATGGTGCGAGGGCCTATCCGGGCCCGGAGGAGTGGGCCCGGCGGGCCGTGCCCTTTCTGGAGAAGCTGGGTGCCGGGGACAATGGCGGGTCACTTTCCGTCTAGGCACGCCGTGGCGGGTGTGCTGAAACTGTTGCGACAACCTTGGGAAGTGTGTCTCCGCCCACGATGACTCTCCGTCTCCCTAATCGCTTCCTGCGTTTTCCACGGCGCCCCCTCGTGATGGGGATCGTAAACGTGAATGATGATTCGTTCTCAGGGGATGGAACCCTGGACCTGGACAGGGCGGCGGACAAGGCGGCGAGGCAGGTGGAGGAAGGGGCGGACATCGTGGACGTCGGCGCCGAGAGTGCCCGCACCAACCGCGATGCCATTCCAGTCGGGGAGGAATGTGCCCGCCTGCGCGGGTTTCTGGAGAAGTGGCCCGAAGTGGTCGCAAGAGCGCAACCCCGAGATGAAGAGCAGGTGTGGCCCCCGGTGCTGGCGGTCAATACGTGGCGCAGCGAAGTGGTGGCAGAAGCGCTGGCCCTCGGAGCGGAGCTTATCAACGACATGGGGGGCTTGCCGGAGCCGGGGAACGCTCAGTTGTGCGCGCAGTGGGGAGCGGCTCTTCTCATCATGCATACCGTGGGTCCGCCGAAGGTGGCCCAAACCGAGCAGCGCTGGGCGAACATCATGTCCGAGCTTGAGCGCTTTTTCCGCGAACGCCTTGCGGTAGCCGAGTCGGCCGGACTCTCGCGGAACCGCATCGTCCTTGACCCGGGCATCGATTTCGCCAAGCAGCGGGAGGATAATCTCACCCTCGTGGCCGCGCTTCCGAAGCTTGCCGGGTTGGAGTGCCCCATCCTCCTCCCTGTTTCGCGCAAGACTGTGGTCGGAGAGGTGCTCGGGATCGAGGATCCCGCCGCACGGGACGCGGGAACGATCGGACTGCTGGCGGCAGGCATGCAGGGTGGAGGCCAGATCTTCCGGGTGCACAACGTGACAGCTGCCTGGCAGGCGGTGAAGATGCTGGCGGCTCTGGATCGACCCTGCTGATCAGGAGTATTTTCCTGATGCGTCGCTACGTGACTTTCATCACGTGGCCCTTGGTCTGCAGCCCGGCCAGGATGATTCAATGACAAACTCCGAATTTACCCTGCTGTTCTTCCCGTTCCTGCTGGTTCCCTTCGTGTTCTTCTCCGGGAGCCTGAGAGCGGCCCGGGCGGACAGAAACTTGGTGTCTCGCTTCCTCGTGGCAGGGAGAGGAGCGATGTTGCCTGCACTCGCCCCCGGCATACCGGGGCCATTCATATTTGTTGGATTGAGTGGTTGGCGCGGATACCAGTGGCGCGCGGCGCCCTGGGACCGGGGCTGTTCTTTGTCGGGTTTTTCATGAGGTGTGCAGGGATGGACTGGCAGTAAAAAGGGCGCCGGAACTCGAGGGGCTGGCCCTGTAGCTGCAGCAGCGGATCGGGGAGCTCCAGAACTAGCAGGCGGGGACCGGCCTGACATTGGTCTGGCTTGCAGGGAAGAGCTGCGGCACGATGGAGGGCATAATGGTAGAGGTGCTGGCGGACAGTGGGGCGGGAGCCAAGATGATGGAGCTGGGGGCGCAGTTTGCCCTCCTCGGAGGGTGGGCGCTGGTTTTCGGGGCGCTGCGGCTGTGCCTTGCAGGGCGCTCGCGAAAGCGGGTCATGCTCCTGGTCGGCCTGATTGTTTTTGCGCTCGGGCTGACGGCACAAAGTCTCGGCCGCCTCCATATCGTGGAACTGAATTATTATCCGGGATGGAAGACAGACATGGATGAGGTTCTTGGGGTGGATCACGCGGATCATGCCTATGCGGGGGACGACCTGAAAGCCGGGCCGTTTGAACCGCAGGAGTGGGAAGGAGCCTACTGGTGGAGCCAGCGGATCTTCCTGCTGGCTGGGGCCCTCACGGCCGGAGCTGGTTTCGTCTTCGAGGGGAGCGCAAGTCGGAAGGGGGTTCGATGACGAGAGGTGGTCCAGTCATTGCATCTGCGGTGGACTTGAGTGGGCTGGCCAGCCTGGAACGCTTCCTGGATGTCCTCGTGCTCGCGTTGCTTGGGGCGATGGTCTACTTTGGACTGTGTCGCCTGCACCGGCGGAAGGACGCCTGGGGGCTGGTGTTCACCTCGAGCGCGCTGGGGAGTCTGATCATGCATGGTGGCCTGTTCCTTGGACGAGGTGCGCAGGCGGGGAGGCCTGCGATGACAGTAGTGCCCGAGGCGGAGCCGACGGTCGAGACCTGGTCGCTGCTGTATGCCCTCGGTGAGCTGCTGGCAGGGGCTGGTATTCTGCTCGCGGGGATTGCGTTGATGTATCTGGGCTGGCATGCCGGCAGGGCGGGGTCTCCCAGTCCGAGACACGGGACCGCGAAAAAATAGGGAGGAAGATGGGGGAGTGCGGGAGCTCCTAGAGCAATCCCGGCTGTTGTTCGGGATGCTCGTCATCCGCTGCGGGCGGCAAATCGACTCCCTTGAAGGGGGCCAGCGGTGTCACAAGATTGGCTGGAAGCGGGAATTGCCGGTCGTAGACATCGGGAGCGAGTTCGCCCGCGCTGAGGTAAGCCGCACTCAGCATCTCGAACTTTGCATCCAGATTGTCGACGTAGTGCAGGACGAAGGCTTCCGGGGTGCGCGGGAGGGTGGGGGATCCGAAGGCGAGTTCTCCATGGTGACTCAGGATGAGGTGGAGAAGGTGCAGACGGACGCGCTCGTTGGATGGCGCAAGCTCGCGCCAGGCCCCCGCTTTGCCAGTGTCGAGCAGCTCACGCCACAGGTTGTTGACGACCTGGATTCCCAGCGGGATATGCCCCATCATTTCCCCATCGAGACTCACGTCCTGGGCGAAGCCCGTCTCCGGGTAGTTGTTCTCCCACAGTTTGCCGCAGTCGTGGAAGAGAACTCCGGCCAGAATAAGGTCCGTGTTGAGTCCGGGGTAGACGGAACAGACCGCCGCGGCACAGCGCATCATCTGGGCCACGTGCTCCACGAGGCCACCCCTGCGGGCGTGATGGTTCCGGCGGGCGGCCGCGGCCCGGCGGAAGAGTTCCTCATGCCTCTCGAGGAACATGCGGGCGAGGGCCCGGAGGCGGGGATCGCCGAGGGTGGCGCAGGTGTCAACGATGTGATCCCAGTCCGCCCGCTGCTTCTCCCGGGTTTCCGGATCCCCGGCCAGGAAGTCCTCAATCTCCCGGTCGTTGAGGTTGCGCATCCTCCAGTCCTCGCTGTCGATCCCGTAACGGTTCTGGGTCCAATGGCCTGTAACGGCCACGAGGGCCCCGGCCTCGAGCTTGTTTACCTCGGAGAACTGCGGGTGATTACTCCAGGCCTTCAGCGTGAAGCTGGAAGTTCCGTCTACAAGGGTGAGCTCGAGGTAGGGATCTCCCTTGCGGGTGGTTTTTTCCCTCCGTTGCTGGAGCTGGGCCGTGAGGCTGCCCTCCCGTGGGTTCTCGCTGGTGTCCCGTTTGAGTTCCGCAATGGTGATCCCGTCCACGGATCAGTTGTCGGTGGTTGGTGACCGGTTGTCAGCAGGAAACGGTGGCAACTCAGCACAGCCGCACCATGTCCTTGATGAACTGCCTCCAGAGGAAGAAGAGGCCGCGGAAGGAGTAGCGGAAGTGCCCGTCGCCGGTGAGCCGGATGATTCCCTTGGACAGATTGTGGTCGATCTGCCGGCGCATCTCGCCTTCGATTTCATCGGCGGCTTCGTCGGGGTCGGGCACGCGCAGCTCCTCTTCGGGGATGCGCTGCCGGTGGAGGAACTGGTTGTGGTCGCGCAGAATCCGGTGAAAGCAGCTGCGTTCGCAGGGAACATTGTTCCAGGTGATTTCCGGGCCGCACTTGAGCGTCGGGGAGAACGGAAAGTTGGTGGTGCGGAAGATTCGTCCTTTCCCGTCCCGGGAGGTGATGCTGATGAAGGCAAAGGCGACCTCTTCCTGCTCGCAGAGGCAGACGATTGCGGTGGCCCGCTGCTCGGGGTTCCAGAAGATGCGGAAGAACTGTTTCATGCCGGCCCACTCCCAGCCGCTGTCAGTGGCGTGTTCAAAGCCTTCCCTGTCCATGGCGAGGACAGCCTCGGCAGCGTGGGGGAAGAAGGAGTCGGAGGGAGGCACGCGAAAACGAAGCCGGTTTTCGAGTGGCAGGCGCAGCCGTCGGATTCGGGTGAGCAGTTCAATCCAGGGGAGGAAGAACCAGGCGCAGGCCCCGCACAGGCCAGCTGCCGCCGAGCGATTGAAAATAAAGTAGAGCGCGAAGAAGCTGGCGGTCAGGAAAATGATTGCACCAAGCTTGCGGGCCGCAAAGTGGCGGCAGTGACGCATGGCGACCGCCAGGACAATCAATCCGGCGACAAGAGCAAGCTGGGACAACATGAGAAACGCGCGGCGGAGGTGAAGACTTTGACCGGGATGCGCGGAGGAAGGGACACTGTTGCACTACCTTTGGGGACCCGTCCAGCAGGGTTTTTTCAGTTGATATTCCGTCTTTTTGGGCGCTGGTCGGCCCGCAGTGCTGGATTCCGGCCTGTCTCCCGGTCTAGGCTGCCCGTATGATCGAGCCTTTCGAGGATCATTGGCCGGAGATTCATGAGAGCGCTTTCGTGGCGGGAAGCGCGGACGTGATTGGCCGGGTGCGTGTCGGGGAAGAAGCGAGTGTGTGGTATAACACCACCTTGCGCGGGGACATTCATGAAGTCGTGGTGGGCCCCCGCTCGAATGTGCAGGACAATGCGGTCCTGCACGTTGAGAGTAACCGGGGGTGTTATCTGGGGGAGCTCGTCACGGTGGGGCACGGAGCAATTGTGCATGCCTGTACAGTGAAGGACGAAGTCCTGATCGGAATGGGTTCCACTCTGCTTGACGGAGCGGTTATCGGGGAGCGGAGCATCATCGGGGCGAACACCCTGGTGACAATGAACGCGGAGATTCCTCCGGGCTCTCTGGTTCTTGGATCACCCGGCAAGGTGGTGCGTGCGTTGACGAGCGAAGAGCAGGCGGGGGTGAAGGTCTGGGCTGAGAAATATGTTGAAAACCGGAGGAAGTTCCTCGCTCGGAACCTGGATCGGCGGTAACTTGTCTTCGATGTCGGAACTGGTTCAAGTGGACCCCGTCGCCCTTCTGCCTACCCAGGCTGGCTGTGCGGTTTTCCTCGGCAATGGCGAAAAGTCGATTGTGTTTTACATCGAGCCGGCGATAGGAGCGTCCATCAATGATGCGCTTTCCGGCAGGCAGCCGCCCAGGCCGCTCACCCATGACCTTTTCAATGATGCGCTCAGGGCTTTTGGAGCCGTAGTCCAGCGCGTGGTGATCGTGAAGGTGGAAAGTGATGTGTTTTTTGCCCGCCTCTTCATTGAAGCGCAGAACGAGATCAGCGAGAAACTCATCGTGGAGCTGGATGCGCGCCCCAGCGACTCGATAGCCCTCGCGGTTCGTCAGCAGGCGCCCATCTATGTTGTGCGGGAGGTGTGGGACGGCCTCAGGGACATGACGAGTGTTCTGGAAGAACTGCGTGACAAGGGGATGGAACTGGAGGGGGGAGACTAGCGCAGGATTTCGGCCCGAGGTTCCACTTGCCACTTGGAGGGAAGGCCGTAGGGTGCGACCCTGATGCAATCCTCAACGATGTCTTTGCCGCCCTATCTCGAGGAAAGAATTCTGCAGAATCCCGGGCAGCGGGAGTTTCCTCCCTTCGAGGTTTCGCGACTGCTTTCGACGGTTTTTGAGCCGACGGAGGGATGCCGGGTCTGCATTCTCGTGGATTTCGAGGAACCTGCCTCGCTGATCCGTGGGTTTGCGTTTCTCGGAGAGGACGGGTTCGAGGTTCAGAAAAACGCCCATCGCTACTTTTACGAGGAACTTCATGCCGGGGTGTTGGAAAAACTTGGGATGAGTGGAGGGGAAATGTTCGCCTACCGCTGCACCAAGGGTTCAAACCTCGACCTTGACGACGAAGTCTGGACGACGGAGGGCGAGCAGCTCTCGCTCGACCGCCACATCTACCCACACTACGATATCATTCTGTGTATCTCAACGTTCTCGGCCACGGCCCCGCTCACGGCCAAGTGCAGGGAGTTCGGATTCAGGGGAGCAACCATGCACGGGATGAATGACGTCATTCTGAAGTCCGGCCTGGCCGTGAATTATGACGAGGTGTCCGCGGATGCCGAGCGGATGCGGCTCGCCATGACCCGGGCGGACAGGGTTGAGATTGAATTCGGACTGGAGGATGGAAGAACTCTGGAAGCGTCCCTGGATCTCGGGGGGCAGGAGGCCCAGAAATCGCACGGGTTGTGCAGAGGGCGGAAACCAGACGTGGCGAATCTCCCGGCCGGGGAAGTCTATTTTGTGCCACGGGATGCACACGGGCAGTTCCCGATGAAGTATGAAGACGGGACCCTGGGAATCCTGGATGTGGAGAACCGTGACGTGGTGCGGGCCCACCTGATCGAGGGCCGGGAGGAGACGATTGCCGCTCACAACCGGCGGCTTGCGGACGATCCGATGACAGGGACTCTTGGGGAGCTGGGCTTCGGAACGCAGGTCCTGCCGGTTTCCTATCAGGACATCCAGGATGAGAAGGTGCTCGGAACATGTCACCTTGCCACTGGTCGGGATGATCACCTCGGGGGAGACATCGTGCCGGAGATGTTCAAGAAGCATGAAAACAGCACGCACGATGATATCCTTTTTGCGCCCCACAAGACCCCCAATTTCAACCTGAGCCGGGTCCGGATGCTGCGTGAGGGACGCTGGGAGGTGCTGATTGAGGACTTCAGGCCGAGCCGCTACATCATGGATGCGCTGGGAGGACGATTGCAGCAATGAAGCGTTACGAGGCGATTGAGTTTGCGAGTCTCCCGGATCTTGAGTGCTGTTGTGGGACGGTGCGGCGGGCCTTCGCTTCTGAGGAAGGCAGTCCTGCCTCGGTCCACCTTCTCGAGCTCGCCGAAGAGCCGGTCTGCCATTACCACCGGAAGACGACGGAGATATACGTGATTCTCGAGGGAGAGGGGCACCTCGAGCTCGATGGCGAACTGGTTGTGGTCCGGCCCCTGTCCGCGGTCATGATCCGGCCGGGTTGCCGGCACCGGGGGGTGGGAAGGCTCAAGCTCCTCAATATATCCGTTCCGGGATTCGATGCGGAGGATTTCTACCAAGATGAGCAGGATGTGGGCGAGGGGGATGCCGTTCCGGTCCACTGAGGGATGCCGGGCATGAGGAGGTTTCAGGATTCCTGACCATGAGCGTTTACGAGACCGAGCGACTGAGGGACGAATACCTCCTCTTTCATTACGGAAGCCCGGAGGAGGTTTGTCCCTGGGTGCAGGGTCCTCGGGAGGCCCTCGGCTTTGCCGCAAGGATCGTGGAGCGGTTTGCTCCCGGGGATGTGGAGCGTGCGCTGGATCTCGGATGTGCGGTTGGTCGCTCCGCTTTTGAGATGTCCAGGAGCGCAAAGCAGGTTATTGCGATCGACTATTCGCAGGCCTTCGTGGACGCCGCCCAGAAGATTCAGGTTGCGGGCAGGGTTCCTGTTTCCTGTCTGGCGGAAGGTCATCGGAGGGAGAGCCTTGAGGTAGAGCTTCCCCCGGGGGTCCATCCCGGCCGGGTCATGTTCGAGCGGGGCGACGCCATGAACCTGCGGGCTGAGCTGGGCTCATTTCAAAGGGTGCTGGCCGCGAACCTTCTCTGCCGCCTGGGCGAACCGCGGAGACTCCTCGACCGCCTGCCGGAGCTGGTGGTGACGGGCGGAGAGCTGATCCTGACAACCCCCTGCACGTGGCTCGAGGAATTCACTCCCGTCAGCCAGTGGCCCACCGGAGACACCCGGGAGTGGCTGGTGGATTCCCTGGGCCCCTGGTTTGAACTGGTGGAGGAGCATGAGGAGCCGTTTCTCATCCGGGAGACGGCCCGTAAGTTCCAGTGGACGGTTGCTCTCCTGACGAAGTGGCGGCGAAGCTAAGCTTGCCCGCCTGCGGGTGACCCTGCCTCTATTTCTTCCCGGCTGGGTCCTTCTCGGCCTTCTTGTCCGCGGTAAATGCCTTCCAGTTATCCTCGACTTGCGCGGATTCAAAGGTGCCTTCATGGAGAAGCAGGCGATAGTGCTGTGTCAGGATCTCACCCTTCTTGATGGTGTGGTCGCCGCTCTCCTTGACCTTGGGATCACGGAAGGCGCGGATTCCGAATGGATTGGCAGTCAGGAGGCCGTAGTTGCGGGCGTGCCACCAGGTAGGATGTCGCAGGTTCTTGCTGTGATCAAAAATGGCAATCACCTGAGGAGTCCCCTTCGCATCCGGTCCATGGTAGGCCACCCAGCGGGCCCGCTTGCCCCATGCGTCGTTGTCCTTCACCCCTTCGCTGTTGGTGATCTTTCCCTTTGCGACTTCACCGACGAGCCGGAGGGAAGGTGCGGTCCGAATGGAGAAACTACCTTCCTTGGTATCCTTGAAGGTGATGTCGTGCTGGTTCGAACCCAAGTGGGAGGTGACATCAATCGTGGAGGTCTTCCCGGAAATGAGGATTTCGTACTTCCGGTGTTCTGCGACCACCGGCTTGCCGTCGGCTTCCCAGGAGAGCTCCACGGTAAAGGTGACCCGGCCGCCTTTTCCTCCCTTGATCACGCTGGTGGCCACCGGAGACCCTATGAAGCGCCGGGTGACGATCCTGCAGTTGTCCTTGTGCCAGAAGTCGTGGCCATTGACATTGCCATGAGTGAACCAGAAGCCGGTGTGGTGGGGGTGGTCCGATTTTTCCCCAGGGACCCCTTTGACAAAGGGAAACTGCCTTGTGAGATGTGTCCCGGATGCGCTCATGAGTGGATAGAGGCAGGGGACCCGGGTGTCGGCACGGTATTCGGTAAAGAGCTTTCCGTTGACGAGGACGCGGAGGTTGAGGCCCTTCTGCTCGACCGTGATGGCTGCGGAGACGGATGCTGCGGAGAGCAGGGCAAGTGCGAGAGTAAGTCTGAGCGTGCGCATGGTTTCGGAGGGGGAGTGAATCAGGGCCTCAGGTGCGGGGAAAGCAGGAATGCGGGTTGCTTCGAGGCCCGGTTGGGCCCAACCTTGTCGTTGAAAGGCGGCGAAGGTGCCCCGGGTCTCCCATCGACAGGCAGGATTTCCCTGGTCGGGGGAGCAGGGAGCCCGCGCCGGCCTTCCCAGGAATCTGAGATCCTGGCCCCGTGTGAGATGATGGAATTCGAAGAACTCGTCGATGCCTACCACCAGGCGCTTTACCGCTTTGCCTTCCTGCTGGTGGAGGATGCGGGCCTTGCGGAGGACCTGGTAAAGCGGGCGTTTGTGATTTGGGGACGGGAGGAGCATCCGTCCCGGGAGCGGAGGAGTGCTGGGACGGGACTCTTCGCGACGCTTTATCGCGAGCACCTGAGTACCACCCGCCGGCAACCGCCCTCCCCGGGGCGTGAGCCCGGTGAGGGCGGGCCTGAGCGTTCTTCAGAGCAGCCGGATTCCGGCAGCGGGGCACCTGATTCAGAGGATCCCTTGGAACTCCTCGGAGGTCTGGACGAAACGTTTCGAGCGCCTCTGGCCCTCTTCTATCTCCAGCAGCATGGCTACAGGGAGATCGCCACCATCCTGGACCTTCCAATCGGGACGGTCATGTCGCGGATCTCGCGGGGGAAGGAGCAGTTGCGTCGCCGGATGGTGCGGGAGCCAGCCTGTGCGGACATGAAGGTTGTCGCTTTTCAATCCGGGGTCCTCAATCATTCCAATGGATAGAGAACAGGCACGGTTTATCCTTCAGAGTTTTCGCCCTGATGGAGGGGATGCGAAGGCTCCCGATTTCGGGGAGGCGCTGGGCGTGGCTGCCGAAGATCGCGAGCTTGGTGACTGGCTGGCTGGAGAGCGGGCGCAGGATGCGGTTTATGCCTCGGCGCTGGCGGAGCTCAGCGTTCCGCCGGCTCTGCGTGCGAACATTCTTGAGCGCCATGGGTTTGAGTGTCACCGGGCAAGACCGGAGAGCGAGGGGCCTTCCGGGGAAACGGCAGAGGTCGTTGAGATGGATGCCCCGTGTGCGGAAGCAGCTGCGGAGGTCTCTCCTCCGGCGGGGCGGCGGAAGGAGAGGCTCAGGGTCCTGAAGGTGGAGACCAGGGCGGATCCGGAGGTGGTGGATCAGAGCGCGGATTGGGAGAACACGGGGAGGAAGGGCTGGTGGAAGACCACGATGGTGGCGGCCTCCCTGGTGCTTGGCGCATTCGCCGCCTTTGAGCTGACGTCCCCCTCTAACAGCCCGGGGAGAGCCTCGCAGGGTGATATTGCTCTCAGTAAGCTGGAGCACCGGGCGATCAAGGAAGTGGCCCATCCGGGAACGTTTCTACTGCGGAGTGCTCATCTCCCCGACCATGAGGCGTGGCTGACGAGGAATCAGGCGCCAGCCTTGGACCTTAGTGAGATTCCGGAGGGAATTCTGGCGGGGAAGGCCGTGGGAAGTCGGCTCTTCATGATGGGGCAGACCAAGATCTCCCTGCTGTGCCTTGAGGTGGAAGACCAGTCCGTCCATCTTGCGGTGTTGCGCAGCGAGGATCTCCAGTCGGAAGACCTGGAGAAGCTCAAGAACGGCAGCAGCGAGTGCTGGCAGTGCCCGGCCACCAAGGTCGCGGTGGCGGCCTGGCAAGGCCGCGAACAGGTATACCTCCTCCTCGGCAAGATGGAGGAAGAGAATCTGGAGGCACTCCTGGGGCCATCGCCCTAGTCCTCGGTGCGGGCAGGGATGAGGCCTCCGGGCGTGCAACAGGAGTCAGAATAGGGGAGAATCACCCTGATGCCTTTCCGTTTCCTCCTTTCTCTTGCCCTCATGGTCCCCGCAGGATGGCCCACGCCGGTCGTGGGATCGGCAATTCCCGTGCCGGGCGGCCGGTTTGGACTGGATCCCGCGGATGGGAGGAGCCTCGTGCCCCGGCACTGGAAGCCGGTAGGGGAGGGTGGCCGTCAGTCTTGGCTGAGCGGACCCCGGCGTGGACTCCTGCTGAAGGCTAATGCGGGGTTGGAGACGATCATCAAGGTGGCTCCCCTCGGGGAGAAGGAAGCGCGGGGAGAGGTCCGCTGGCAGGGAATAGCTCATGTCGACTATTGGGGGGTTGATGAGTCGGGTGAGGGCGTTCTCCTCCTCCAGCTCTTCCATGAAGGCCAGCGCCTTGCCGAAAGCAGGGTGACGATCGAGAATCCGGTGGTGGACCGGGGGCAAGGAGTTTCCCACCCACCCACTACCATCCGGACCTGGGCTGTGGTTGAGGCACCACGATTCAAGGAGGTGCTCGGGAAGGCGGTGACTCTACGCGTCAGCAACGAGGGGCCAAGGGGCGTTATTGTGGAAGGAGTCGGCTTCTGCCGCACGCCGGTTGCTCCGGACAGGAAGCTGCTGGGAAAACCGAACGGGCAACTGGGCCCTGACCTTCTGGGTGCTGGGTCGCTTGGATTTGAGGCCATGGCGGTTCATCAGCAATCCGCTCTTCAGATCCTGAGCGTGCGGGCCGGGGGGCCGGCTGAGCGAGCGGGATTGAAGAGGGGAGAAGTGATCGTGGAAATCAACCGTCGGCCGCTTCCGGAGAATATACTGGAACCGGGTTTCCAGTGGATCGAGAAAAGTCATGAGGCGCTTCTGGGTAAGGCGGTCCTGGGCGCAGGGCAGAGGGGTGGCCTGGTAGAGGTGGCCGTTTTGCGGGAAGGGGTCCCGCGCCGGTCCAATCTGAAACTTGAGCGGCCGATGGAACTGAGCTCGATGATTCCCGGAGAGGATAAGGCCGCGGCTGCGCTCTACCGAGACACCATCGGGTTCCTGGTGCGGACTCAACGTGGGGATGGGAGTTGGAGTAGTGACCCTGTCCGAACAACGCTCTCGGCTCTCGCACTGCTCGCGACGCGGAGAGATGACTGTGCGGGACCGGTGAAGCGGGCGGTTGATTACCTTCTGAACCGTTATCCTGAGGCGGAGGCGTTCGGGCGCCTGGGTTTCTGGCATGCAGCCTACACGGGAATCCTCTATAGCGAATACTGGCTCGCCACGGGTGATGACCGGGTCCGTCAGCGGTTGTTGGATATCCGTGACTGGGTCCTTACCGGGATACATACGAGCAAATGGGGAATGCCGGCGCTCGGGCACGGCGTGGGTCACCTTCCTTACGGACAGAAGGCTCTCATGGCGCCGCTTGCGCATCTTCTTGTCTTTGAGGCCCTCGCTCAGCGACTGGGACAGGAGTCCCGGATCTGGGAGACCTTGTGGCCCTACATCGAGAGCTCCTGGTCCGATCCGGACAGAATCGTCGCACGCCGACCAGGACACGGGGCAATGGGCTACAATCCCTCCTACAAGGACCTGGATGAGTTCTGGTCGCGCACGGGGCTGTGCGCCATGGCCTGTGCCCTGCGTGGAGAGAAGCGAGGGATGCGCACAGCCCTGACGCAGGTAATGGTCGACCGGCATCCCTGGATTCGGAACTCCCATGCCTATGGGGAGCCCGGTGGGGCCCTGGGGTTGCTGGGGCTGAATCTGGCTGCGCCACAGGACTATCGCAGAGTGATCGCAGAGTATGCCTGGTGGTTCGCGCTGGCCTGGGAACCGGGTTACGGGTTGCGCTTCACCCAGCCGCACATGGGAGCCCCCTACATGGGGCAGGACGACCTGATCAATGCGGCGTATGCCCTCGTTCTTGCAGCACCACGACGGACCTTGCATCTCACGGGCGGGACGGATCGTGACTGGCTGGACACATCGTTGCTGCCGTCTCCGCTCAGCGAAGTGCGTGCCAAGCGGAGCCGGGAGGGACTGGTTTGGCTGGAAGGGCGTGTCCCGGGTCCGGAAATTGTGTATACCATCGATGGATCGGACCCCGGTGAGAGCGCTGCGCTCTACGAGCAACCCTTTCTGCTGAAGGGGCCCGCCACCTTGAAGGCCCGCACCCGGAGTGGGAACAAGCGGGGCCCCCTGACGGAGATTGCCTTTGCCCCTGCGAAGACTCGTTGGCAGATCGTCTCTGCCTCGGGGCACTCCCGGATCGGGAAAGCCCTGCAGCGGGCGGATCGTCTGATTGATGGAGATCCCAACCTGTGCTGGCTTACGGATAACGGGGAGGATGTGGCAGGCTACCCACATCATTTTGTTCTCGATTTGAGCGAGGCGACGGAGGTCAGGGGCCTCGTCCTCCACTACGCGGAGAAGGACAAGATACCGGGAGAGTGGTCCGTGTCCGTCAGCATGTCAGCGGATGATAAGCCGAGGAGGCTTGCGGCAGGGACCCTGGGTGAGCACGTGACTAGCCAGGAGATCACGTTTCCCGGGGAGGTGAAGGCGCGCTTCATCCGGTTTGAAGCCAAGCGTGGCATGACGAGTGAGGCGAAGGCCCTCATGATCCGGGAGTTGGAGGTGGTGCGGTAGGCCCCCGATTCCTGTTCTGCGGCCAGCTAGTCACGGGGAACAACCGCCCGCGCAGCCCGGTCGCCCACGGTGAAGTGGCCGAGCGGCTGGCCCTGGCCGGGGACCGTGATTTGCCAGACGGCGCCGGGGCGGGTTTGCTGTGCCTTGGATGCACCTGGTGCGATCAGGCCGTAGGGCCGGGGGCTTCCCTGCCGGTCCATCCAGAAAAGTTCCACGGCCTCGGTGCGGCGATTGACGAAGGTGACATGGAAGGGATTGCCATCGGGCATCGAAGCGGGAGCGGCTCCCCCCTTCCAGGCCAGCTGGGGAAGGGAGGCAAGTCTTGGTTCTGCGAAAGGGGCGAACTTGCGCGGAGCCTTCGCCCGGAGGGTGGCGAGTCTTGCCGCATGCTCCGCCCTGGCGGCAAGGTTGTGCCACTCGTAGGGGTCATTGCGGATGTTGTAGAGTTCTTCCCCTCCATCGGCATAGCGAAGGTAGCGCCAACCCGCGGTGCTCAGCCCAACGGTCCCCGGCTGGTGTCCCCAGGTAAGAGAGACGTGTGGCCACTCAGCCCCTGCATCCTGGAGCAGCGGCAACAGGCTGGGGCCGCTGTTGTCTTCCTTCCGGGGGAGGCCGCAGAGTTCGGTAAGGGTGGGAAAGAGGCTCAGCAGATTGACGGGAGCGGAGCATCTCGTTCCCGGGGCGGTGCCGGATGAAAGCCCGGGCGTTTTTCTGGGCACGCGAATGATCAGGGGCACACGGGTGGCGGCACGCCAGATCGTGAATTTCTGCCAGTGTTGTTTCTCGCCGAGGTGCCAGCCGTGATCGCTCCAGAGCACGACGATGGTGTTGTCACGGTGTGGGCTGTTGTCGAGGGCTCCGAGGACGCGCCCAAGCATCGCATCAGCGTAGGCGATGGAGGCGAGATAGGCCTGGACCGCCTGTTTCCATTGTCCGTGCCTGCGGATGTGTGCGAAGTAGCGATTGGGGCCGGCGCGTTTTCCGGACCCGGGAAGGTCGTCGAGATCCCCCTCCCTGTAACCGGGGGGAAGACTTACCTGCTCCAGGGGAAAGAGGTCAAAGTAGCGCTTTGGGACAAACCATGGTTCGTGGGGCCGGTAGATGCCGCACGCGAGAAAGAAAGGCTTTTCCCGTTTCCGCGCCAGCTGAGCGGCAACCCAGTCAGCCACCTTGGAGTCACCACCGAATTCGTCGTCGGTGACGTCGAAGGCGTGCCAGTCGGTTTCGACATACTGCCATGGTCCACCGCGCGGCAGTGACTTGGGACGGCTGCCCCAGGCGATGTGGGGAGGGAAAGGGTTCTCGCTGCCCTTCTCCGGATAGTATTCATCCCACGAGCGGGCATCGATGAAGTAGTGCAGCATCTTTCCGGAGCCGCCTGCCCAGTAGCCGTGTCGCGCGAAGTATCTGGGCAGGAGCTCTGCCTCGGGGAGTGCATCGCGCATTCGCTGGCCGTTGGCGTAGAGCCCGGAGAGATGGGGAGAGAGGCCGGTAAAGATGGCACTACGTGATGGATTGCATGCCGGGGCGGGGCAGTGCGCATTGTCGAAGAGCACGCCCGAGGCCGCGAGGCGGTCGAGGTTGGGGGTTCGCGCCTGCGGGTGGCCCCCGAGGCAGCCGACCCAGTCATTGAGATCATCGAGCGCGATGAAGAGAACGTTGGGACGGGTTGTGGCCTCCGTCAGGGATGCCGCGAGAAGGGCTACAAAAGCGAAGAGAGGTTTCGTCATTTCCAGTCCAGGCCTTCCGGCAGGGTGTTCAGGTTTTCGCAGCCTTCGTCGGTGACGGCTACGATGTCTTCGACCCGTACGCCCCCCAGTCCCGCCTTGTAGAGGCCGGGTTCCACCGTGACCACGTCGCCGGGCAGCAGCTGGACCCCCTTCCAGTCGAGAAGAGGAGGCTCGTGAACCTCGAGGCCGATCCCGTGCCCTGTCCCGTGGTCCAGAATAGCGCGGTCATCGCTTCGTTCCCGGCCCGCTACCCCGGTGGAGTATCCATCATCCTCGATCACCCGGCAGGTGGCGGCGTGAACGTCCTTACCGGGGACTCCCGCCCGAATGGCGGCGACAGCAGCGGCCTTGGCTCGGACTACTGTTGCGTGCATGGCCGCGACCTCGCCGGGAATCTCTCCGTGCACGACCGTGCGCGTACAGTCCCCGCAGTAGTGGGTGGTGCAGCTGGTGGGGTAGATGTCGACGACCACCGGGCTTCCGGTGTGGAGAGGGCCACGCCCGATATGGTGTCCGATGGCGCCATGCGGCCCCCCGGCAATGATGAATTGGGGGCCGGTAAAGCCACGGTCTACGAGATAATGGTGAACCATGGCACGGATGCGTTCGGAGGTGAGCGCTTCGCCTTCGTGGAAAAGAGTCCCGTGAGAATCCACTTCTGCCCGTGCGATCGTTTCGCAGGCGAGGCGGATGGCGCCCTCGGTCACGAGCTGGCTGTTCCGGATGAGTTCGATTTCGTCGGCGCTTTTCTGCCGCCGGGTGAGCACGCCAAAGTCGAAATCACACTCCAGTTCGAGACCGGCCTCCCGGAGAATTTCTGCGAAGCTGAGGGGCAGGCTGCGGTCTCCCACCACCCGGGTCACCCCGCTCCTGCGCAGGCATTCCGCGGTGGCCTGGGCGGTGGCAATCTCGCGATCGGCAGAGAGTCCACCCTCCGGAGTGTAGTCGGCGGGGCAGGAGATTTCATCAGCGCCCTTGACGGCGGAGCGGGCACGATCCAGTTCGACGTCGCGGATAATGAGAATGGTCCTTGCGGGTTCATTCTCCGCAGTTACCTCAAGGAAGGCGGCCGGGTCGCCCACCTCGAAGCGCATGGCATGGAAGAGGCTGGCATTGTGGGCGGATACCCCGGCGCGAATGGTGGCGGTGATCATGGTTTTCTGGAGGGCTGCCTGCGAAGGACCTTCCAGTTTCCATCCGTCCCGATTTCGATGGAGGTGGGGCCAATTTGCGCCCTGCTGACCCCTCGGGGGGTGATGGTGGGCTCGATTCTGGGGCGGCGTGATTCGTGGAGGTGCGGGACGAAGACACTGAGGAAGCGGGTGGTGACTCCGCCCTCCACCGGCTTGTAGGCGTAGGTTGTCACGTTGGGATCCAGGTCCTGGGAGGTGGTCAGCCTGGTCGAGCCAACGACGAGGTTGTCCTGGCGGTGGTGCACAAGGAGAATCCGCCACTCTGAGCCCTGCCACCAGGCGTGGTCAAAGGCCGGAGCGTCGAACCAGTGCTCCTTCTGGACGCCATGCTTCTGGCCGTCCTCGAGAGCGAGGTGCCATACCGGTCCGGCGTTGTAGCTGGAGCCCATTGTCCGGGCGGGAGTGTATTCGTCGGCCACGATGAGGCAGCCGTCCCTGGTCAGGACCGCCCGGCGGATCCATGTGCTCCCGGTCCCATAGTAGTTCTTCCATCCGAACTGTCCGTAGGAGTCTCCGGCCCCGTTGTTCTCGGCGACCAGGAGCCCGGGAATCAGCTCGATGCTGCCCTTGCGGATGAAATCACCATTTTCCGCCTTGTCAGGATGTAGTGGAAAGGGATTCCGCTTGTGCATGACAAGAAGGAGGTCGAGGCTTTCTTCCCCGCTCCCGCCGCCCTTGTTGAGCATGCTGTATTTGCCGGAGCTGTGGAGGAACTTGGATCCCCTGGCGACGTATTCGTAGAGCTGGCCGGAGAGGCTATCGAGGTGATCGTCTTTCCTGGGATAGAGAAAAAAGGAGGCGAAGGGGGTGCCGGCACTACGGTCGGCCTCGAGGTAGAGCCGTTCAGGAATCTTGTGGAGGCGAGCGCTCAGGAAGCCGATGCGGGCCCCGCCCTCCGGAATGCTGGGTTGAAGGCTGGCCTCGTCGAACCAGGCGAAACGTTTGTGGCGGGCAGCTTGGTAGGAGGCGCTCTCACGGCCGGGAGGCCTCCCGCCGAGCGCGCTCTGTTCGGCGGCCCAGAGGTAGTGCGGGTTGCGGTAGTGCTGGGCCAGCCGATACCAGAAGTGCCCATCCCGACCCGGCGTTTCAACGCGGTAGTTTCCAAGATTCCATGGATCGGCCTCCAGGGCAGCCCGGTTGCGGAAGGTAGGGCTTCCGCAGTTGGGCCCCCCGCGCAGACCGCCTCCGTGCACGAATCCCAGGACGCGTGACCCCACGGCATGAATGGTTTCGGCTTCTTTTTCGATCCAGTTCATTCCCTCGGCGATGTCGATCATCCCGTGCAGAAAAATCGGGCCATATGGGAAGTAGTTCCACTCAGTCCAGTCTCCAAACTCGGACATATGCTTCCAGATACGGTCGATCCAGGCCCGCGCCTCCCTGGCCTGGGGCACATCGGGAAAGAGCTTGAGCGCCATTGCGATGCCACCACCATTGCCATAGGAATGATTGTCGGCGCGTTGCGATCCCTTTGTGAAATCGAGAAAGCGCCGGCTCATGCTCTGGTGGACGATCTTCTTGAAGCGAGCCCGTTCCTCCCGCGTGAGCATGCCCTGGTTGGCGAGCTCCTCGTAGATCCGCATGCGGGCGGCACCGCCCCAGCCGCCGTGGTAGCCTCCGCCGTGGAGGTCGCGGATGAGGGTGGTCCCCTCAGGGAGCTTGCGCTCGGTCTTGCTGCCGGGGGCCGTGGTGACGAAGAAGATGTACATGCGGTCGCCCTCCCCCGTTTCCTCCAGCCGGGCGTGCCAGTCGAGGATGAGAGCGCGGAAAACGGCCTGTAGAATCTTGAGCTCGTTCTTGTTCCTGCGGCCTTCGTCGACGTAGCGGGCACGCAGGCGATCCCACATCCACCAGCCCCGGGAGAAGGAGTAGCGGTCTCGCTGAGAGAGCTCCTTGCGGAGGGCGGCAGCCATGGCATCGATATTGGTCACCCCGGTGTAACTTGCGCGTGGGTGGCCGGCGGCAAGTTGTTTCTCGGCCTCGGTGAGCTGGGCCCCGAGTTTTGGGCCGAGGAGACACAAAAGCCCGGAAAGGCAGAGGAACAGTCGCATGGCATGAGTGCACGGTGGAATCGAGCCCGTGACAAGCGGGGAGAAGACCCATTTTCGACTGAGGGGACAGGGCTGCGAGAGTGAGGACTAGGCGGCTGGCGGCCGGCGAGCGAGGTCGTGGCTTGAGGGAGGCAGGAAGGGGTGTTAGTGGTGCGGGGCGCAGATGGGATACGCTGACCGTGACTATTTCCGGGATCATGCCACGCGGCCGCCCGGGCGATTGGCGGGTGCACCGGTGGTCAAGTGGTTGCTGTTCCTCAATCTGGCGGTCTTCGTCATTCAGGTCGTGTTCGAAGTGGCGGAGCCGTTCGTGGCCTGGGGGGGCTTCACCGTCGAGGGGGGACTGCAGAATTTGCAGCTTTGGCGGTTGATTTCCTTCCAGTTCCTGCACGACGACTTTGGTCATCTCCTCTTCAACTCGTTCGGGTTGTTTCTCTTCGGATCGTTTGTCGAGGAGGCTTTCCGAAGCCGGGGCTTTCTTGTCTTCTACCTGGTCTGCGGAGTGTTTGGTGCGCTCGCTGGGGCTCTACTTGGAGTGATCGTGGGCGACCTGCACTGGTATGCGGTGGGAGCCTCGGCTGGAGTATTCGGAACCCTCGCGGTGGCAGCGCAGGCAGCTCCGAATGACATCGTGCGCCTGTGGCTTCCCCCGGTCTCTCTGCCCCTGCGGCGGGTGGCGCTCATCTTCCTGGTGCTCGGGTTGATTATTGCGGTCTTCACGATTCTCTTCCGGGGACAGAACAGCATCGGTGAGGCCGCGCACCTGGGAGGGGCGCTGGCGGGTTTCCTGTGTTGGAAGGTCCCGGCCCTGCGGAGCATCATCGAGCGATTGGGAAGGGAGAAGAGACCGGAGTCGGCGCGGAAGCGCAAGGTCCGGACGGCCCGGGAGACAAGGAAGAGCAAGCGACGCTACCAGAAAAAACTCCGTCCCCAGACGAAGATCACGAAACGGGAGGCGAATGAAGTGGACCGGATTCTCGACAAGATCAACGAACATGGCTTGCAGTCTCTCACCCAGGAGGAACGAGACCTCCTCACGAGGGCGGGCAGGAAGTGAGAGGCGGGCAGATCTGCTCTGGTTTTTCTGTAACCTGTTGCCCGGGCACTGTTCACTGGTGCCGTGACGGATGAGGAGATGATCAATTGTGTGGACCCGGAGCGGCAAGTGGAACGGTTGCGGGCCATCATGCATCGCTTACGGGCCCCGGGGGGGTGCCCCTGGGATGCGGAGCAGACGCACGCGAGCCTGGTGCCGAATCTGATCGAGGAGGCCTATGAGACGGTGGATGCCATCCGCAGGGAGGACTGGGTCCATCTGGAGGAAGAGCTGGGGGATTTGTTCCTGCAGGTGATCTTTCATAGCGAACTGGCGCAGGAAGAGGGGCGGCACGACCTCGACGATGTGGCCAAGGGGATCTGTGACAAGCTGGTCCGGAGGCATCCGCATGTGTTCGGGGAGGGAGAGGCCAAGGATACCGGGCAGGTCCTGAACCGATGGGAGGAAATAAAGAGGGAGGAAAAGGGAACGGCCGGAAAGCCCTTCCTGCACGGGGTTGGGAAGGGGCTGCCGGCCGTGCTGCGGGCGGCCAAGCTGCAGAAGAAGGCCGGAAAGGTGGGCTTCGACTGGACGGAAGCCGCTGGTATCCTGGGCAAGGTTGAGGAGGAGCTGGAAGAGGTCAGAGCCGAGTTGACCGAGGCAGATGGTGCGGTGACCGCTGCCTTGGAAGAAGAGGTCGGGGACCTGCTCTTTGTTGTGGTCAATCTCGCCCGGAAGCTGGGGATCGATCCGGAGGTGGCTCTGGAGGGGACCAATACGAAGTTTGAGCGGCGCTTCGGCGAGATGGAGCAGGATCTGAGCGAGCGGGGCAGAAGCCTGGAGGAGGCAACTCTTGAAGAGATGGAGGAGGGGTGGAACCGCGCGAAGGAGCGATCGTGAGAACATCCCGCCGGGTTTGTGAGCGGGGAATCGAATCAAGGACTTGCCTTGCGGGAAAAGAGAGGGATTTTTGGCGCCATGGATCTAGCCGCGCTCAAGGCTGCCCTTGCGGCTTCGCCCGATAATATTCCGCTTCTCCTGCTTACCGCCAAGGCGTACCAGGATCAGTTTGAACTGGAGGAGGCCTCCAAGCTTGTTGCACGCGTTCTGGAAATCGATCCCGGTCATCCCGAGGGAGGTGTGGAGCAGGCGCGCATGCTGGACCTGGAGGGGAAGACTTCGGAAGCGGTAGTGCGGCTCGATGCCCTGATCGCCCGGCACCCCAAGTGTGGCGAAGCCTGGATACTACGTGCTCTTCTGGCCCTGAAGGAAGGAGAAGCAATGGAGGCGCGTGGCTACTACGACGCTGCCCTGCGGCTGGAGCCGGGATTGCGCGATGATGACCTTCTGGAGCGCATCCTGAGGGGGGGCGGCAGCACCGCCGGGCAGGAGGACAGGCGCATGGCGTTGACTTCAGGAGGGCAATTCGTGGAGCAGGACTGGGAGGATGATGGTGCGGGCGATCTCGAGGGGGTAGATGCCTCCATCGCGCATGAGCTTGACCTCGAATTCGGCCTCAAGGCCGACACCACCTTCAATGAAGTGGGGGGAATGGAGGAGGTGAAGGAGGACATCCGGATGAAGATCATTTATCCGCTCCAGAAACCCGAGCTCTTCAGGGCCTATGGGAAATCCGTGGGGGGAGGGGTGCTGATGTATGGGCCGCCCGGGTGCGGAAAGACGCTTCTCAGCAAGGCGACGGCGGGTGAAATCCAGGCCAGCTTCTTCTCGGTGGGGCTCCACAACATTCTGGATATGTATATCGGGGAGAGCGAAAACAAACTGCACAGGATCTTCGAGCTGGCTCGAAAGAATACTCCTGCGGTGCTCTTTTTCGACGAGATCGATGCATTGGCGGCCGACCGGAGAGACATGCGGCAGTCTGCTTCGCGGGGGTTGATCAACCAGTTCCTGGCAGAGATGGATGGAGCGCAGGGAGAAAATGACGGGGTCCTCATCCTCGGTGCCACCAATGCACCGTGGCACCTGGATTCAGCCTTCCTGCGTCCGGGTCGTTTTGACCGTCTGGTTTTTGTTCCTCCTCCGGACACCCCGGCCCGGGCCGAAATTGCGGAAATCCATTCCCGGGAGAAGCCTGTGGTGGAGTTCGATGCGGAAGCGTTGGCACGGAAGACGGAGGGGTTCTCGGGGGCAGATCTGCGGGCAGTCTTTGACGTGGCTGTGGAGGCCACTCTGCAGGAGGCCATGAAGCGTGGAGAAATGGTGCCAGTGACTGGCAAGATGCTTCTCAAGGCGGTGCGGAAGGTGAAGCCGAGCACGAGGAAGTGGTTCGAGAGTGCGAAGAACTATGCGCTGTATGCCAATCAAAGCGGGTTTTATGACGACGTTCTGGGCTATCTTGGACTGAAGAAATGAGTTCTCTGCTCCGCGCTCTTCAGCTGCGGCGGCTGAACCGTAACGAAGAGGCGGTTGGCTTCTTCCTGAAGCACTTGAGCCAGTTTCCGGAGGATGCCGAGGGGCATGCGGAACTTTCCAGGACGCGTCTCGACATGCCCGGGGAGCGGCGGAAGGCCCTGGAGTCTATTGACCGGGCCATTTCCCTGCGGGCGGATCACCCGCACTATCATGCTGTCCGCTCCCTGATTCTGTGTCAGCTCGATCGTGAGCCCGAAGCGGAGCAGGCCGCTGATCGGGCCGTTGCCCTGGATCCCGAACTGGTGATCGGCTGGTTGGCGAAATCGATGGCGGCGAGCGCGGTAGGGCAGTGGAGGAAGGCGGAGGATGCAGCCCGACGTGTCCGGGAATTCGATCCGGATCATGCCGGAGGCCAGAACCAGCTCGCGATGATCCTGCGGGCCCGGGGAAAGGTCGATGAAGCGGATCTTGAGACCGGGAAGCGGCTGGAGCGGGACCCGGAAAATCCAACCGCTCATGCCAACGCCGGGTGGGCAGCTCTCCAACGGAGGGAGGTGCAGAAGGCGGAGGAACACTTCCGGGAATCCCTCCGGCTCGATCCCGGGTTTGAATATGCCCGGCTGGGATTGGTGGAATCCTATAAGGCGCGCTCAGGATTTTACCGGTTCTTCCTGCGTGGGATGTTCCTCTTGGAGCGCTTTTCACGGCGCCAGCGGCTGTGGATCCTGATAAGCGTCTACTTCGTCTTCCGCTTTCTTTTTGCGACTCTGGAACAGGTCCATCCGGTGGCGGTCGTGACAGTGGTCACGCTCTACCTGTTGCTGGTTTTCGGATCTTTCCTTGCCTCTGGTCTCTCCCACTTCCTTCTCCTTCGGGACAGGAGTGCGCGCCTCGCACTTTCGGGACGGGAAAAGCTGGAAGGATTGTTCGTGGGAGGGGGATTCCTGCTCGGGTTTACCTTGGTCATGGCGGGATTGATTACAGGGGGACTTCCGCTCGGGGTCGTTCTGCTGGGTGCAGCGCTCATGGTGGGTGCGGTTCCCGGAGCGATGTTCTGGACCAACGATTCGCGGCGGGGCCGCCTGCTCTTCGGAGCGGTATCGGGCTATGTGTATTCGTGTGGATTTGTATGTCTGGTTCAGGACTTGCGCAAGGGAGACGCCCTCTACCCGCCAGCCGAACTGCTGGCGGTCCTTGGGGTGCTTGCCGCCGCCCTGTGCACGTGGTTGTCACTGATACCCGCCTTGCACCGCGGGGGGAGGGAATGAGGGGCCCTCGGGAGCAGGAACCTTGCCCTAATCCTTCTCCCGGAAGGACTGGATGATTCCCAGTGCATCCTGCTGCAGATTCTTGCCGAGGGGACGGGGGAGGGCTGCCTGCAGAATGACCACCGAGTCCTTTGCGTCGATGAGCACGAGGTAATAGGTGAACTTGACGACCTGACCCTGGTAGCTGGCATCGACGGGAACGACCGCGAAGAGAGCGGACTTGCCGTCAAAGTTTTCTTGCTTCTGGGCCTTCACCTCAGAGCTGACCTTGAGGCCGGCCTTCCGGATGGACGTGACCCGCTCCTCGAGCGTGCCCCGGAGATTCGCACGGTGATTTTTCTTAACGGGAAGCTGGTAGACGGAGAAGGAGCCGGCCCCATCAGGGGCGTCGCGGTAGAGGATCGCTCCGTCCTCCGGGCGTTTTCCCTTTTCCCAGTCGGCGGGAATATCGAGCGAGAAACGCCCCTCCGCAAAGGGAGCCCTTTCGGCGGGAAGAAAGGCTGTCGTCGCACCAAGGAGCACGGTGGCAAGCAGGAGGCTGCGGATGGGGGGCAAGAACATCCCCGCCTCTACGGACGCACAAGCTCGAAGGCTAGTCAAAAAGTGATGGGTGATGGTTTCGGGCCGAAGGGGGGGGGAGCAATTTCTCTTGGAGATACGAATATCCCCCAGACGCAGAAAGCCCCGCCTGGGCGGGGCTTGTGCAAATGGGTGCTCCAGGTTGTGGCGGGCTACTCGCCGAGGGCGTAGCGGACAAACCGCCGAATGGTGATGGAGTCCCCAAGTTCCTTGCCCTTGCTCTCGAGCAGCTTGCCGACGCTGGTGTCGGGATCCTTCACGAAGGACTGTTCGAGGAGGCAGCGCTCGGCATAGAACTTGCCCAGCTTTCCCTGGGCGGCACCGTCAATCTTGTCGGCAGGGACGCCCCGGGCTTCGAGCTCCTTGCGAGCAATCTCCTTCTCGGTTTCGATGAGATCCGCGGGAATGTCCTCGCGGTTGATTCCAGCAGGGGAAAGGGCTGCGATGTGGAGAGTGAGATCCTTGACGAGAGAGCGGAAATCATCGTTGGACGTCGTGGAGTCGTTTTCGCAACCCACCTCGACAAGGACGCCGACCTTTCCTCCGAGGTGAATGTAGGAGGCGACTACGCCGGAGCCTTCGATGTCGTAGCGGGTGAGTCGGCGGAACTGGAGGTTTTCACCGAGTTCGATGACCTTTGCCTTCACGAAGTCCTCTATCGAGCCGTCGCCGTGAGGGATAGCGTTCGCGGCATCGAGTTCCGTGGCCCCGGAGGCGGCGACGGCATCAACCAGCTCGCTTGCGAAGCCCTGGAAGTTATCGTTCTTGGCTACGAAATCAGTCTCGCAGTTGATTTCGGCAAGGATTCCATGCTTGGAGTCGGAATCGATGTGAGAAGCGACCACGCCCTCCTTGGCGGCCCGGTCTGCCTTCTTTGCGGCCTTGATGGCCCCGGCTTCGCGAAGCTTCTTGATGGCGGCTTCGATATCGCCGTCAGTTTCCTGCAGCGCCTTCTTGCACTCCATCATTCCCGCGTTGGTACGGTCGCGGAGTTCCTTCACTTGAGATGCGGTAATCGACATGGGGAGATTGCTGGTTGGTTGTTCTTTGCGGGCTCTTTGCTGGCAATGGGCTCTGGTTTCCCAGCAATCGGGAAACCGGCCGCCGCGCCCCGCGGTTGGACCTTCGGAGCCTGCTCCTGCCTAGCCCTTGGCGGCGACCACGATGGAGTCGACCAGATTTTGGAGGATGATACGGACGGAGCGGATGGAGTCGTCGTTGGCAGGAATTGGATAATCGACCACGCGGGGATCTCCATTGGTGTCCACGATTCCGACAATGGGGATACGCAGACGGCGTGCTTCAGCCACTGCGATGGATTCCTTGGCGGTGTCCACGATGACCAGGGCGTCAGGCAGTTTGTCCATGTTGCGCACTCCCTGCAGGTTGCGCACCAGCTTGTTCTTCTCGCGGTTGAGCGCCGCCAGTTCCTTTTTCGACATGGCCTTGTACTCGGGGGCCTTCTCAATGCCCTCGAGATACTTCAGCCGTTCCACGGACTGGCGGATGGTAGCGAGATTGGTCAGGGTCCCACCGAGCCAGCGGTGATTGACAAAAAACTGACCGGCGGCTTCGGCGGCTTCGCGCACAGCCTCCTGGGCCTGCTGCTTGCAGCCCACGAAGAGCATCTTGCGTTTCTTGCCGGCAAGGTCGGAAATGAAGTGAGAGGCCTTGTCCAGAGCGCGGACGGTTTCCTCGAGATTGATGATGTGAATGCCGCTCTTGTCCTTCATGAGGTAGCGGCGCATGGCGGGATTCCACTTGCGGGTCTGGTGTCCGTAATGGACGCCCGCTTCCACCATATCCTTGACGAGTTCGTTGATCATGTTGGTGTCCTCCGTTGATTCACAGAGGCTCGGTTGGTTGGAGGGCCCGCCGCAGGGTGCGTTCCTTCAGCTCTCCGTTGTTTTTCTGCGACGCGTGGAAGGGCGGGCTGGGTATGCCATCCTCGTTGGCTTGGCAAGGATTTTCCCCTTATTTGGGACTTCCATGGTGGGTTGACCTCCTCCCGGGAGGCGGGAGAGCGGAATCGGGCCTGTATTTCGAGCCGTAAACCTACTACACTGAAGCCATGACGGAGCGGGAGCAGGCCGCGGATCACCTGAAGGTCATTCGTTCATTGATGGAGCGGGCGACGGTCTACCGCACAATTTCCTGGCCCACTTCCCTGATGGGAGGCTCTCTGGCGGTCATTCTGGCAGCCCTGATCTTTCTGAGGGAGCAGGCGGCCATCAGCGAGGGTACGATTGGTGAGAAAGGCATCTCGGAAGAGGCCTGGATCATCTGTTGGATGGTGGCCCTGGTCCTGACCGTTTGCTTCAATGCGTGGCTTGTTTCCCGGAAGTCCCGGAGGGAGGGACGGCCCTTCTTTTCTCCCGGCCTGAAGATGGGGCTGCGGGCTCTGTTTCCTTCAATGCTTGCGGGCGGAGTGGTCGGGGTTGGCCTGACTCTCTCGGGAACGGCGGCGATTGGTGCTTCGGTCTGGGTGAGCTGCTACGGGCTTGCCCTCCTGGCAACAAGGGGCCTGGCACCTGTCTCGATGTCACGACTCGGTTACGCCTTCCTGGCGGCAGGGCTGGCGTCCTTTCTTTATGCGTGGAGTGATGGGGCCAACCCGCTGCCCGGGTTGGGGGCTCCGGATCACATGGAGAGTCCCATGCTGGAAGCAAACCTGATCATGGGAATCTGTTTTGGACTCTTTCATCTGGTCTACGGGCTGATTGTAATGAGGACAAGCAGGGTGGAGGAGGCAGGGTTGACCGGGGAGGGCGAGGATTCCTGACGACCTTCCGGCGGCCCCGGGGCATTGCTACCGGCACGCGCATGATTGACTTTTCCAAGCTCGACAAGGTCATCCACGAGAAGGGCCGGCTCGGGATTGTGACCTTGCTGGCTTCCCGGGTAGAGTCCTGGCCTTTTCAGGACCTGAAGGCCGAGTTGCAGATGAGCGACGGGAACCTGATCACGCATCTTCGCACGCTTGCGAAGGCCGGCTATGTTGATTCTGCCAAGATCGATGGAGAGGGGCGACCCCAGACCCACTACCGGTTGACCAAGGCGGGGCGGGAGGCTTTCGAGGCCTACATAGCGATTCTTGAATCAATCGTGGATCTGGGGAAGTAGGGCAAATTGTGTTCCCTTTTTTGAACGGTTTGCTCTCAGCATGGTCTCACTTTGTAACACAAAGCATACGAACCCCAGCTGACCATGAAGTTACGATTCCAAATCCTGCTCGCGGAGCATTATGGCATGTGCTTTGGCGTAAGAGACGCCCTTGCAGCGGCTCATGAGGTGGCCTCCCGGCGTCCGGCGACGATCCTGGGGCAACTGGTGCACAACGAGGTGGTCCGCCAGCGCCTCAGTGAGGCCGGGGCTCGCGAAGGCCGTTTGGAAGCCCAGCAGGCCGGCACGGCTGACGTGATCGTGACCGCTCACGGAGCGGCAGACCGCGACCGTGAACGGTGGAAGGGCGCGGGTTACCGGGTGACCGACACGACTTGTCCGCTGGTGCGAAAGGCGCATGATGCCCTCGCCCAGCTGGTTCTGGAGGGCTGTAAGCCGCTGGTCATCGGAAAGCGTGATCACGTCGAGGTGCGGGGATTGACCGGGGACTTTCCCGGCGCGCAGGTGGTCCTCAGTGAGGAGGATGTCGACGCCTTGCCCTTTGCGCAGCGCTTTGGAGTGGTTGCGCAGACCACACAGCCGATCGACAGGGTGGAGCGCGTGCTGGCGATGATCCGTCGGCGCCATCCCGGAGCCAAGGTGGTGTTCAAGGATACCGTCTGCCATCCTACCAAGGCCCGTCAGACTGCTCTCGATCGCCTTTGTGAAGCCGCTGGCTTCGTCCTGGTGGTTGGTGGACGGAACTCGAACAATTCCCGCCAATTGGTGGAGAAGGCGCGCACGAAAGGGTGCCGGGCTGAGCTTGTGACGCGGGCGGAGGAAATCATGGAAGATTGGTTCTCCGACATCGGAGTGGTGGGTGTCACGGCGGGGACATCCACCCTGGAGGAAAGCGTCGAGGAGGTGCTCTGCTGCCTGGAAACGCTTGGAGGCATCAGGGTCGGGCAGCCGTGGCGTCAATCAGCCTGAGCAGAAGCTGCCCGTCGTGGGCTTGCCCGGGAAAGGAGTTTTTTCAGTCTCTTCCGCGCCGTGCCAGAAGCTCAATGAGCCTACATTCCGGGCGACTTCCGGCTTCGAGTAGCGGTTCTTCCCTGAATGGGTGACCCGATTCGCTTTGCCGACTCCCGGGATTTCGCAGAGAATCCCGGGTGCGTAGCATTTCACCTTAAGATGAAGCCGATACCTCTCCTCTGTCTGGCCCTGCTGACGACCTCCCTCGTGGGCAAACCGGAAAAACTCAGCGCGATCGATGCCCAGCTCCTCCTCGAGAAGATCAAGGAATTGCAGGAAGGTTCCAACGAACGGGTGGGCGCTCGCTACACCACCGCCAACTCGGCCTTCCGTTCCGCCATCCAGAGCGATTCCGCGGCGCATGCACTTTACCTGAACTGCGTGGAGAAGGTACAGTTCGAAGACCAGCAGAAGAGCGGCAGCGACTTCCGGGACTGGAAGCGCCGCCATAACGACCGGACCGACACTCCCGCCTTCCGGCGCGCTCTTCGTCATCAGCTGAATTGGCTCCTCCTCACGCTGCAGGCGGCTTCCGAACCGGATGAGTCAGGCAAGATGTGGGCTAAGGCCTTGGACCACATCGACACCATCTTCAAGGATGCGGAAGACCTGGAGGGCTCGCAGCACCTCTTACGTCAGAACGTCCTCAACACGGTCTTTGCGGAAGCGTATTCGATCGACAACATCGACATGACCGACTGGCCCACCTCCCCCCTGCAGTTGGAGGCAGTCTACGACGGACTGGTGCTTCCCGCCCTGCGGGGGGTAAAGACTCTGGGTGAGCTCGACCAGGCTTGGGAGAAGCGTATCCTGCACGAGGGCTCCCTCATTCAGGCCTGGGACAAGCCGAAGAAGGGGCTGGCGCGGCCGGAGCATAGTGCGGCGATGGAGAAATTCCTGCTGGTCAGGCGGCCGGAATTGCAGTGGCAGAAGCAGATGGATTTCTTCTGGGTGGGCGACGAGAAAGGGGCCTCGCTTCGCATGCTGAAGCATATTGAGACACATGCGACCCATCGCGATTGTGCAAAGTGGATCGCGGAATTCCAATCCGCTGTGAAGGGGCAAATAGCCCCGCCGGTTCCGGAACCGGCGGAAGGGGCAGGGGAAAAGGAAGGCGAGGGAACTCCGGCGGCCTCCGATGCGGGCGCAAGTGAGGCCCCGTAGTCGCCCCTCCTCAATTGCCCCGGCGCGGGTCAGGCGGCTTGGTGGCCTCTACCTGGCACCCCTGAAGGTAGGCGAAGTGCTGGCCGTTGATGAGTTCAAAGGTCACCGTCCCCCGGGCGGTGATCCAGGTCTTGTCCGGCAGGTCGGGCAGGGATCCCTCAAACTGCAGGGGGACTCCGAGAACCTGAGCGTCCGCCGCGCAGCAGGTCATCACTACCCGGTAGAGTCGCCGGCGGTCTCCATCGTGATTGAGGTCGGGGTCCTCCTCGATGAGACGGCCCTCCAGCTGAACCGGCAGGTCCTCGTAGACCTTCATGATTTTCTCGTCGCCCGCTGACCAGTAGAGTTCGGTCAGTTGCACGAGAAAGTTACCTTCCGCAGTCTTGGGGGTGCGCTTTTCCAGGTATTCCCGGGTAAACTCGGCATTGTAGTTGGAATAGAGGGAACGCAGGGTGCGTTGCTTGTAGAGCCCCTTCCAGCGCAGGGCCTCCTTGGAGTATTCGTGCTTGGTGAACCCTGTGCAGAGGATGACGGGAAGAATCATAAGGCAGAGGGCTGCGACAGGGTTCTGTTCGTGGTGATCATGATCGTGCCCATGGTCGTGATCGTGCTCATGGCTGTGATCGTGGCCACAGCTCACCGTGCGGTTGGCGTGGATGAGGTTGAAAAGTCCCAGGACGACCATGGCCAAGCCGCCAATGAGAGCGATGAGGTGGAAGGACGGGGCGAGGTATTTGAAAATAGTTCCGCTCGCATAGAAGTAGACCGGGACAACCCCCCAGGCGATGGTCGCGAGGCTGGAGATGATCTGATTCAGGGTGGCCTTTTTCACGGGGAGGAGTGGACTTATTGTTCCATGAGCTGGGGCAGCGGCAGAGTGTTCTTCTTGTCGAAAAACGGCTCCACGGAGATGCTGACGGCGCCAATCGTGACAAAGAGTGCGAGGGCGAGGAAAAAGATGAACCTGCGGGTAAGAATGGTGCTGTACAGGAAGAGCAGTTTCACGTCCATCATGGGACCGAAGACAAGGAAGGCGAGGCGGGCGCCGTGTCCAAAGGCATCGAGAGTAGCTGCGATGAAGGCGTCCGACGTGCTGCACAGGCTCAGGAGGAAGGCCAGTCCCATGAGGGCAGCAGGTGCGCCAAGTGTGCTGTCCGCGGTGCCGTCAATATAGTCGCGGAGGGGAATGGTTTCCTGGTCGACCGGGGGTGGTGTGTTGACGATGGCCACAATGGTGATTCCGATCACGAAGTAGATCCCGACATCCACGAAGTCCCGCATGGCTGCCCGCAAGGCCATGATCAGGCGGTTGCCCTGGTCGTGGTCGTGGTCGTGGTCGTGGTCGTGGTCGTGGTCGTGGTCGTGGTGGGACGCACTCTCTTCCAAGCGGGCGGCAGCGCGGCGGGCCTCCACGGCATCGACCTCATCGGCAAGGCGCGGCCTCAGAATGCGGCGCACGTCAAGGCGAAGGATCACCATGCCAACCATGACCGCGATGGCAAAACCGAAGATGAGACGTGAGCCGGCCATCTCAAGAGGGATCTTCTTGAAAGCGCTGTAGGTACTGAGGAAAGTAACCGGATTCACGATGGGCGCGGCCAGCATGTAGGTGATCGCACAGGCAGGGGGGAGGCCCTTCTTGACGAGGCGTCGGATCACAGGGACGACCGCACATTCACAGACGGGGAAGATGATCCCGAGCATCCCGCTCATGACGACCGCGACGGGCCGGCTGCGGGGGAGGAGCCTGTCCATCGTATTGGACGGAAGGTAGACGTCGATGAACCCGCTGATGATCGTCCCGAGCAGAATGAAGGGTGCTCCCTCCACGAGAATGGAGAGAAAGAGATACGAGAAATCCGGGAGCCAAGTGTCGAAGAACACAGCGTGGGGAATGAAAGAGGGCGGGGAGGAGTTTGCGAGAATAAACGTGGGAGCTCTGTGGTCGCGGGCATCTGGCCCCGGGAGGGCAGAATCCCTTCTAGGGCAGCGTAATGGGGGGAAACTGTTGGGTCCTGCGGTCGTAGGGCCCCCCGGCCAGACCCACCACCCGGCAGGAGATTTCTCCGGCTGCAAAGACTTTTAGAGCGAGTTCGGGCCTGATGCAGCAGAAGGTCGCGAGGGGGTCGCTCTGCACGGAGGTGGGTGCCACGATGGTGGCGGCGATGCGGTAGGAGAGACCGAGGCCGGTTTCCGGATCAATGATGTGGGAGTAGCGCTGCCCCCCGATCTCGACGTGGCGCTCGACGTCTCCGGAGGTGGAGACCGCACAGTTTGCGACGTGGATGATCTGCTCGATCGTCGCGCCCAGCGTCCGGATGCCGACCGCCCATCCGGGCCGTGCAGGCGGAGGCGCGCCCAGGCGAATGTCCCCGGCCACCGCGACCATGGCGGAGGTGATGCCGTGACCGTTGATCACGCGCAGCATCTCGTCGGCAGCGTAGCCCTTGGCGATTCCACCGAGGTCGAGAAGGAGATTCTCATCCTTGATCACGACGGTGAAGTTTTCGAGATCGACCTCGAATTTCTCCCAGCCCGAGGACTGTCGAGCCCGCTCCAGAAGAATGGGATCGGGGAGCTCCTTCTTTCGCTTCGACTTGCGCCATAGCTTGCTGTACCCGCCGAGGGTGGGATCGAAGGCCCCCTCGGTGAGCTCAGCAATGGTCCGGGCGTGGGTAAGGACCTCGGCGAGTGTCTCGGAGACCGCAATGGGTTTGTTCACCGGTTCACGGCAGAGCCTCATCAGCTCGCTCTCGGGGCTGTAGTCGCTGCAGATATCATTGATTTCCTCTGCGCGTGCGAAGGCCTTTTCGATGGCAGCACGTCCGGTCTCCTCGTCCGGAGCGAAGAGGATGATCTCGGCGGTCGTGCCCATGAGCCTGCGCTCGCCGGAACGCAGTTCCACGAGACTGGGTTGTGACTGGGACTTCTCTGTCTGAACGCGGGCCTTGAATGAAGCAACGAACCACCAGAGGCCAGCCCCGGCTGCAAGCAGCACCAGCAAGGCAAAAAACCTTCTGGCATTCCTGCGGGGCCGGGATAAGGGTCGACTCATGAAGCGAAGTTTTTTAACACTGCTGGCGGGACTTGGATCGATTTTCGTCCCTGCGAATCGAACGATGGCGGAAACACTCGAAATTGGCAAAGCCCTTCCCGAGGCGGAGGCGAAGAACCACCGGGGGGAGCTGGTGAAGATTCGCGAAGTGGCATCTGTGGGACTGGCCTTCTTTTTCTTCTACCCCAAGGCCTCAACCGGGGGATGAACCAAGCAAGTGTGTAGTTTGCGGGACGCAAACGAGAAGCTGCAGCAGAAGGGCGTGAAAATCTTCGGGGTGTCCTTCGACACGGTGGAGGCCCAGAAGAAGTTCGCGGAGAACCAGAATCTCCCCTACGATCTCCTGGCCGACGTGGAAGGGAACGTGATCAAGGCCTTCGGAGTGCCCTCCCTGGGCAAGTTCGCCTCCCGGCAGGCCTACCTATTCAAGAATGGCAAGCTCGTCTGGAAAGACGAGAAGGCCGGGACCGCGAGGCAGGGCGCTGACCTTCTCGAGGCCTTGGAGGGGCTGGAAGACTAGGGGAAGCGGGATCAGAGGTCCTCGGCGTTCCGTGTGGGCTCCCACCAGTCGGTGTTCCAGTAGAGGTGCATTTCCTCGGCGGTGGGAGTCTTGAGAGGACGGACAATGCGGAAGCCGATGTGCTGCCCGTCGGTATGGTACCAGATGCTCTTGGGCACCTGCGGGTCGGTATCTTTCCAGTCGTTTACAGACTGGAGACGGGCCGCGCTGCGGCACTCGTCCTGATCCTGATCCCAGGACCCGCCTTTCACGATCCGGGGATAGCGGGTCAGGGAGATGTTCCACGGGTTGACCGTCCCGGCTGCGATCGTCTTGCGGTAGCTGGCGTCAAAGCCATCGAGAACCCACTCGGCGACGTTTCCGTGCATGTCGTAGAGGCCCCACTGGTTGGGTTTCTTGGTGGCCACCGGGTGGTAGGTGTATTCCGAGTTGTAACCGTGCCAGGCGTAGTCATCGAGTTTCTCGATGTCGTCGCCAAAACAGAATGCCGTGGTTGAACCGGCACGGCAGGCATACTCCCACTCCGCCTCGGTGGGCAACCTGTAGAAATGGCCGGTCTGGGCGCTGAGCCACTGGCAGAATTTCGAGGCCGCGTGCTGGGTGGTGCACATCGCAGGGTAGTTCAGCTCGGAAGCATGTTCGCCACTTCCGAACATGTCATGATACTGCGGAGTGGGCTGGGAGACGACGTCTACAATATTGTCGCGGTCTCCTCTCGCGAGTGCATCCTGGACAGCCTTCTTCCGTTGCTTTCCCTTGACCGTGACCTTCAGCGCGGAGCCCTGGGCAAGAAGCGTTCCATCCTTGTTGCGTGCGATCCCGTTCTCGTAGAAAGGCTTGTAGAGAGCCCAGGGGATCTCGGTCTGGCCGATCCAGAAGGGTTCAACCCGGATCTTTTTCTGAGGCCCCTCGTCGTCGCTGCGCAGCTCGTGCTCTCCCTCAGGAGACCCCATGACAAATTCGCCACCCTTCAGGGCGATGAGCTTGTAGGTAGCCTTGTCGGCGCGCGGCACGATTTCATCGTAGCTCTTCATTTCATCCTCCCCGGAGGGGCTGCCCTTCTTGACCACCACCTCGTGGATCTTCTTGCTCACAAACAGGCGATTTGCGGAGGGCAGGGTCCACTGTGAGGGGGTGGGAGTGGAATTGGTGAATTTGGCCGGGGCCTTGATCACCGGGGCCTTCTCGCTCTTCGCGTCCGCCACTGGCTCTTCGGCAAGAGCGGTGAGGGCGAATGCGCTTGCAAGGGCGGCAGGGAGGATGGGGTTGGTTGGTTTCATGAAGATCTGTCGGGAGTTTGGGGCCTGAGCAAGGGGAAGCGCCGCCTTCGGCGCTCCTCCACCCTCAGGGTCCGGGTGTTCCGGGAGGCCTAGGCCTCCACCAGCTTGTCAATGCCCGGGACGGGAGGAGCCGGGATGGGCATCTTACCGTCGAGGGGCGGGTTGTCGGGAGCCTGATCCTCCTTGGTGGCCCAGAGGTCGTCCCAGGTGATACGCTGGCCCGTGTGGGCGGCTTCGCGACCGAGAATGCCTACTGCGGTGGAGTTTGCCATGAATTCACAGGAGTTGACGATCTTGCCGGCCCGCAGGTTAGCGAAAAATTCGTTGTGGCAGGTCTGATACATGTTCTGCTCAACGCCCTTCTCGGCCCGGTACTTCCAGTTGGTCTTGCCCTTGGCATCCTTGGTGGAAACCTTCCATGGACCGATCACGGTGCCACCCTCGCAGATGATGCGGCTCGCGTTCTCGTTGAAGGAATTGTTGTACTGCCGCTGCTGGATCTGGCAGAAAACGTTGCCCGGATACTCGTAGGTGATCGAGTAGTTGTCGTAGACATTGCCGGCGTCACTGCGCTGTCCGCGACCCCCGTTTCCAAAGGCAGCCACCGGGGCGACATCGCCCATGGCCCAGGCCATCTTGTCGACAGCGTGGATGCACTGCTCGAGGAGAGGTCCCCCGGACAGCCACTCGAAGTTGATCCAGTTGCGCAGCTGCCACTCCACATCTCCCATTCCTTCGGGTTGCGTGGCATCAGGGGAGAGGGCGCGGACGGTGCCGCCGAGGTAGGTGCCGACGAAGCTGGTGATGCGGCCGAGCTCGCCGTCGAGAGCTTTCCCGAATCCGACCCGGTTTGCGGGGCTGTAGCGCCAGCAGTAGCCATGCTGGATGGCGAGTTTCTTCTCGTCCGCGATCTTGGCGGTTTCCATCAGGTGATGAATCCCGGCCATGTCGATGGCCATGGGCTTCTCGGCAAAGACATGCTTTCCGGCTTCGATGCACTTGCGCAGCATCGAGGGGCGGTATCCAGGAGGAGTGGCCATGAGGATCACATCCACATCGGATGCGGCCAGCTTCTCGAAGGCATCGATTCCGGTGAACTGGCGGCTCTTGTCCACCTCAACCCGCTCCTTGCCGAAGGCGGCGCCCAGGGTCTTGAGGGGTCCCTCGATTTTCTCGGGGAAGGCATCTGCCATGGCCCAGAGCTTCACCTTGTCGTCGGATTTCAGGGCCTGAGTGGCGGCTCCCGTTCCCCGGCCTCCACATCCGATCAGGCCGACCTTGATGGTGTTGCTGCTGCCGATCTCGGCGCGGCCGATGTGCGGGAAGCCAGCCACGGCAGTAGCGGTGGTGGCTGCGGTGGTAGTCTTGACGAAGTGGCGTCGATTGGAATTGGTGGCGTCGCTCATGGTTCTCTGTTGGGTGGTGACGTTCTTGGTGGGCGGACAAGGTAGGTCGTCAGACCTACGTTTCAAGGATTTAGACCGGTTCCGGACTGGAGGCGATCTGGAAGGGGGCAGGCAGGAGTTCGGGGGTCAGGATCGGGCACAAAGGGAATAAATCCACCAATTTGAGGAATCTAGGGGAAATCATGGGGCAAAGAATGCCGGCCGGGGGGGGCGGCCCCTCGCGGCGGGGAATTCTTCCTCGCAGACCCTTGGAACGCGAAGCGGAATGGATTCAGGTCTTGCCGGAACGTGAGCCAGCCCCTGAAATGCCCTGCCCACAAACCGATTAAACCCGATGTCCGATTCCCGCTCCGCGAACACGATCAAGCTCTCCATCATGATGTTCCTCCTCCTCTTTGCGTGGGGAGCATGGTTCGCGACGCTCAAGCTGGCCTTCATTACGAACGGTCTCGGGGATTTCATCGGTGGTGCTTTCGAGAGCGCCCCTATCGGGGCCATCTTCGCTCCTCTCTTTCTGGGATTGATCGCCGATCGGTTCTTCCCCTCTGAGAAAGTCATGGGCGTCCTACTGTTGATCGGGGGCGCATTGATGGCATGGATCGCCCTGCTGGCTCCCGAGGGGGCTGCCCAGGGCTCCTTGATCGTTAAACTGATGATCGCCTACATGTGTTGCTACATGCCGACTCTGGGATTGGCCAATACCATTACCTTCCACAATCTCCCCCGGAACAAGTTTCCCATGATCCGCGTGTGGGGGACGATCGGCTGGATCGCAGCTGGACTGGGCCTCGGATTCGCAGGATGGTCCGACTCCCTGAACATTTTCTGGCTTGCCGCGGGATCCTCCGTCCTGCTGGGCGCAATGTCGTTTACCCTGCCCCACACCCCTGCGCCGGCAAAGGGGCAACCTGTCAATCTGCGCTCTCTCCTCATGCTGGACGCATTCAAGCTCTTCAGGCACCCGCCATTCGCAGTCTTTGCGATCTGCTCGATGCTTCTCTGCGTCCCTCTCGCCTATTACTATGGCCAGACCTCCGATTTCCTCGGGGCTGCGGGCTACACGGAAGCGGGCTCGTTCATGACCATCGGGCAAATGTCCGAGATTTTCTTCATGCTGTTGATCCCGTTCTTCTTCCGGAAGCTTGGAGTCAAGATGATGCTGCTCATTGGAATGGGATGCTGGGTCCTGCGCTACGCACTCTTCGCCCTTGGCGCTCCCGACCAGGTAGCTTGGATGCTTCTCCTGGGAGTCGCCTTGCACGGGATCTGCTATGACTTCTTCTTCGTCACGGGGTTCATGTACACGGACAAGAAGGCGCCGAAGGAGATCCGGGGGCAGGCCCAGAGTCTGCTTGTCTTCCTGACACAGGGACTCGGCATGTTCTTCGGATTCCGTTTTGCCTTCGGCGGAAATTTCCCCTTCACGGAAGCAAAACTGCCCAACACCGTCGGCTCCGGCGAATCCACACTGGGGACTCCTCCGTCTGCCGATCTCGTTAACGCCATTAAGGAGGCCAACGCGGATGCGCCTGCCAAGTCGACGATTGAGTCCCTGCAGGGAATGTTCGGCAAGGACTACCCGGAGGGTCTGGATCCGTCCCTGATCGAGCCGAGTATGTCCCAGTGGAAGAGTTACTGGATGTTTCCCATGATATTGGCGATCGTCATCCTGGTGATCTTTGCCGTCAGCTTCTGGGACAAGATCAATGCGGACGAGGAGGAAGAGGGCTCTGAGTAGCTCGAATTGCCTCTCGACCCGTGGGGGCGATCCTCTATTCTTGGCCATTGCGGATTTTGCCGGAGAGGCGCAAGACTCCGCCCTTTCTCATCGTAAATCCACCATTATGAACAACGAGCCGTCGCCCTTAGCCAGTTCCTTTTCCCGCCGAAAAGCCCTGAAGGGCATGGCCGCACTCGCAACGATCCAGGTCGTCCCGAGCCACGTCCTGGGGGTGGGTGGCAAGAAACCACCCAGCGAGCAGATTACCAGGGGAATTATCGGGTGCGGAGGCATCTCGGGATCCGGGGCCCACGTGGGGCAGGCCGGCCCGCTCCTTGCGCTTTGTGACGTGGACAAGAATCACCTGAAGAATCGGACGAACGACGCCAAGAAGCGTGGTCACGATCCCAAGGGGTATCACGACTTCCGCGAGCTGTGCGCGCGCGACGACATCGACGTCGTGCACATCTGCACGCCTCCCCATTGGCATGCCCTGCAGGCCATTGAGGCGGCAAAGCAGGGAAAGGATGTCTGGTGTGAGAAGCCGATGAGCCGGACGATCGGCGAGGGCATCGCCATGATGAAGGCGGTGCAGAAGCACAAGCGCATCTTCCGCATCAACACCTGGTTCCGCTTCGAGGGAGGCTTTTACGGCATGGGAACTCCAGCGGCCCCGATCAGGAAGGCCGTCATGCACGGACTGCTGGGGGATGGGCCCTTGACGGTCACGGTCGGTGGCAACCAGGGATTCAACTGGAAGTTTGGCTGGTCGGGGAAGGTGAATCAGCCGGAAGAGCAGATTCCCGTTCACTTCGACTACAACATGTGGCTCGGGCCCGCCCCGGTGAAGCCCTACACCCGTCATCGGACCCACGGGTCCTTCCGGGGCTACTGGGACTATGATGGAGGAGGGCTCGGTGACATGGGCCAGCACTATCTCGATCCCGTGCAGTATATCCTCGGGAAGGACGAGGAAAGTCCGGTGGAGGTCTTCATCGACGCGGACAAGCAGGACGACGACGCGGTCGGGCGCTGGCGCCGGATCGAATACAAGTATGCGGATGGCACGAGGATCATCCTCGACGGGGACAACCGCGAAAAGAACACGCCTTACATCAAGGGCTCGGAAGGGAGCATTTCCCGCGGGTTCAAGTCTGACATCAAGGGCCTTCAGGAGAAACTCAAGTCGCTGAAGGATCCCGAGCCGCAGGTGACCGACTTTCACCAGGCGGTTCGGGAGCGCAAGACGTTTGCGCTGAATGAAAGCAACGGGTTCCGTTCGGCCTCGATCGTAAACCTCGGGGTAATCGCGCACCGCTCGAACAAGAGTTTCCGCTACGATCCCAAGACCCATAAGTGCAGCGAGCCCGAGGCGGACCAGTACGTGCACCAGAAAATGCGTGGCCCCTGGAAGGTGTGAGCGTCGTCCGCATTCCGGTTGCGGATGGACCTGACCGGTCCGGCCGCGCCACCGTCCCTGCAACGTCATGAGTGACAAGATCCGTATTCTCTGTGTGGGTGCCGGCAACATGGGCAGCTCCCATGCCCGGGCGTATCACAAGCTCGATGAGTTCGAGATTGTGGGCATCGTGACCCGGTCGGCCGAGTCGCGGGAAAAACTTGATGCCGAGCTGGGGGGAGGGCACGCGCTGTTCAGCGATTATCACGAGGCGCTGGCGGCGACCAAGCCGGATGCGGTGAGTATATCAACCTACCCGGACACCCATGGACCGTATGCGGAGGCGGCCTTTGAGGCGGGTGCTCATGTCTTTATCGAGAAACCGCTCGCCGAGACGGTGCCGGAGGCGGAGAGCATCGTGGCGAAGGCGAGGGAGAGCGGAAAGAAGCTGGTGATCGGCTACATTCTCCGGGTGCACCCGAGCTGGATCAGATTCATCGAAATTGCGCAGACCCTGGGCAAGCCCCTGGTCATGCGCATGAACCTGAACCAGCAGAGCTCCGGAGCGTCCTGGGAAACGCACCGCAACCTGATTTCCTCCATTTCTCCCATCGTTGATTGTGGCGTGCACTACGTGGACGTGATGTGCCAGATGACGCGGTCGAAGCCGGTGCGGGTTTCGGGACTGGGGGCCCGGCTCACCGACGATATCCCGGAGGACAAGATCAATTATGGCCATCTGCAGGTGGCCTTCGAGGACGGGAGTGTCGGATGGTATGAGGCCGGCTGGGGACCCATGATGAGTGAAATGGCGTTTTTCGTGAAGGATGTGGTGGGACCGAAGGGGTGCGTGACAATCGAGGCCAAGGAGGCGGGCAGCAAGGGAGCTTCCGCGGATGTGGATGCCCACAGCAAGACCGAGTCCCTGCACATTCACCACAGCGATCTGGACGGCAACAAGGAGTTCGCGCGGGAGGACGACTGGATCGACATGACCGATGAGCCGGACCACGATGAGCTGTGCTTCCGGGAGCAGCAGTATTTCCTGCGAGCCATTCAGGAGGACGTGGATCTCACCGATCACATGGAAGATGCCCTGAACTCCATGCGGATCGTCGCGGCTGCGGACGAATCCTACAAGACCGGGAAGACGGTCGAACTCTAGTCATTTTCAGTTTCCAAGTTCCAACCTCAGCCTCACACAATCATGAAAGCCCTGACCTCAATGTCCTGTCTCCTTGCCTTCTCCTTTACTGCCTCCGCCGGCTGGGTGGAGCTCTTTAATGGAAAGGATTTCACCAACTTTGGCGCTGCCGGGAAGACCGAGCAGAACGGTTATGTGGTGAAGGACGGTGTTATTGAATCGACCAAGAAGTGCCGGAACCTGATGACCGAGAAGCAATACTCGGACTACATCCTCGAGTTTGAGTTCCAGCTTACGCCCGGTGCCAACAACGGCCTCGGGATTCACTATCCGGGGAGCGGGGACGCGGCCTACACGGGCATGGAGCTTCAGATTCTTGATAATACCGCCGAGAAGTACAAGAACCTCAAGGAATGGCAGTTCCATGGTTCGATCTATTCCCTGGCCCCTTCCCTGGTTGGCCACCTCGTCCCGGTCGGGGAATGGAACAAGCAGCGGGTCACGGTGCGGGGACCGCGTGTCACGGTCGAGTTGAATGGAGTCTGCATCACCGACGCCAACCTGAACGAACTGAGCAAGCAGAAGCCGAAGCACCAGGGCGTGAAGCGGCGCATGGGCCACATCTGTTTTGCGGGTCACGGAGACGTGATCCGGGTGCGCAAGATGCGGATTGCGGAGGTATCCTCCGGGGAGGACATGACTGGCCCTCTCTACCAGCCGACCGGCAAGGCGGACAACAGCCTGGCGGGCCAGGGCTTCACGCCGATTTTTGACGGCAAGACACTCAGCAACTTTGCAGAGCAGGACAAGAACAAGGCCCACTGGACCCCGAAGGAGGGCTGGATCCTGCACTACGATGGCAAGGGCGGAAACATCTGGACCGAGAAGGAATACAAGGACTTCACCACGGTGGTCGACTGGCGCTGGACCGGAAAGCACAGTGGCAAGCGCAATCAGCCGGTACTCCTTCTCAATGGGCTGCAGAAGACTGGCCCGGACAAGAAGGGGGTGACCTCGGAGATCGATGAATATGACAGTGGCATTCTCCTCCGGGGGGCGGTGCGGACCCAGGTGAACCTCTGGAACTGGACGGTGGGTTCGGGGGAGGTCTACGGCATCCGCAACGATGGCCGCCAGCCGCTGCCAATCCGGGCGGCGCTCACACCCCGCGTGCCGGCCGACAACAAGGTGGGCGACTGGAACCGGTTCGTCATCACGGTGAAGGGCGACCGGCTCACGGTTGTGCTCAACGGCAAGGTCGTGCTTCACGAGGCGCAGCTCCCGGGAGTGAATCCCATCGGAAAGCTGGGACTGCAGAATCACGGCAACCCGCTCGAGTTCGCGAACTTTTACGTGAAGGAATTGTAGGACGGAGCTGTCCGGCTGTCCGGGATCAGAGACCCTTCGGGGCGTGCACGTCTTCCGTGACCTTGGATCCGATTACGGAGGGGATCTCGGAGGGCTGGGAGGAAATGCCGAGCCGGCCCAGCTTGCGGGTACCGGGAAGGACGTTCTCCTCGAGGGTCCCAAGTGCGGCATTGTAGTTCCGGACGGTTCCGTCGAGGGACTGCCCGATCTTGACGACCTGGCGGGACAGGTTCTGAACCTGCCCGTAGAGTTCCTTACCGGCTGCGGAAACGGTGCGAGCCTGCTCGGCGATTCCTTCCTGGCGCCAGCCGACGGCGGCCGAGCGGAGGAGCGCGATGAGCGTGCTGGGAGTGGCGAGGATGATGCCGCGCTGGATTCCCTGCTCGAGAAGTTCCGGTTCCTCACCGAGGGCCGCGGTGAGGAAGCCCTCCCCGGGCAGGAATAGAACGGTAAACTCGGGCTTCTTACTGAACTGGGCGGCGTATTCTGGAGAGGAAAGGTCCTTGAGGCGGCGGGCCACGGTGTCGGCGTGGCGTTTCATCTCGCGCTTCTGGGTATCCTGATCCGGGGCTTCAACCGCTGCAAGGTAGGCCTCGAGAGAGGTGTGGGCATCAACAGCGATAATCCTGTTGCTGGGGAGCTTGACCACCAGGCTGGGGGGCTGCGGAGCTTCCACGGTTCCCCGGGTTGTCCCGGGGGGGAGGGAAAAATCGCAGTAGTTCTGCATCCCGGAGAGCTCGACGACGCGCTGCAGCTGGAGCTCTCCCCAGCGTCCCCGGCCGGAAGGCTGGCGGAGTGCCTTGACGAGCTGGGCGGTCTCCCGCTGGAGGTGCTGTTGCGCGTGGGCCATCTGGCGGACCTGCTCACCGAGGGCGCTTTCCGTCTCGCGCCGGGCGCGCTCGAGGTCGCCGATGCGGTTTTCTACCTTGTTGAGGGTTGCGGCCACGGGCTTGACGAGCGTTTCGACTGCGACGCGGCGTTGTTCCAGCTCACTGGTGGCTTCCCTCTGCTGATTGTCGAAGGTGGCCTGGGCATAGTGGAGGAACTCACGCTGGGTGTCGCGCAGGGTCTCCACGGAAAGGGCCTTGAAATTCTGTGCGATACGGTGTTCTGCATCCCGGAGGAGCTGTTGTTTTTCGGCGAGCCCGCGCTGTTGGGACTGCGCGAGGATCTCGAGCTCGGACTGTCGCCGGAGAGCTGCCGCTTCACTGTGACGGAGCTGCCGGACATCGGCTTCAAGGCTGGCGCAGCCAGCCTCCAGGTCCGCAATTGATTTTTGTGCGCTCTTTGCCCGCTCCTCGGAGCGGGCCCGCAGGGCCTGGGCCCTGTTCCGGCACATGAACCAAGTGACCACGGATCCAATGACGATGCCCGTCAGACCGGTCAGTTGAGGGAGCCAGGGTTCGAGATCCATGATGAAGTTGCCCTTGCGGATTAGGAGGAAGCTGCTTTCCTACGGGTGCGATTGCAGATTGTCCCTTATATCTGCAAGGCCCGGTAGCGTGCAACGCAAACATATTAACACCTGTCAACACACTATTACCCATGGCTCACGAACTTCCTGATCTCGGCTATGCCTACGATGCGCTCGAGCCGCATATCGATGCGCGCACGATGGAAATCCATCACAGTAAACATCACAACGCCTACGTCACGAATCTGAACGCGGCGATTGATGGGACGGCTCTCGCTGACAAGTCCATCTGTGAACTGGTCATGAACCTGGGAGAGGTCCCGGAGGAGATTCGAGGGGCGGTGCGCAATAACGGAGGCGGACACTTCAACCACACGTTCTTCTGGGAGTGCATCAAGCCAGGTGGGGCGGGTGAGCCCAGCGCAGAAATTGCAGAAGGCATCAACGCGGCCTTCGGCTCGTTCGATGGCTTCAAGGAGGCGTTTACGAAGGCGGCCATGACACGCTTCGGGTCCGGATGGGCGTGGCTGTGCGTGAACCGCGAGGGTCAGCTCAGTGTGTGCTCCACTCCGAATCAGGATAACCCCATGATGGGAGAAGTGTCCGGCTGCGCGGGTTGCATCCCCATTCTCGGGCTGGACGTCTGGGAGCATGCCTACTACCTGAATTACCAGAATCGTCGCCCCGATTACGTGGCGGCCTTCTTTAGCGTGATCAACTGGGATACGGTGGCCGGCTCCTTCCAGAAGGTGACCGGAGCGGGGCAGGGTTAGTCGTTACCCTCTTTCCGTCGAGGCGGCCCGATTCGCCGGGCAGGGACCGAGGTCTCTGTTCCCGGCAGGCCCTTCGTCCCCCGGGGGGGAGCATGGCTGGGTGCTGGAGCGAAGACCGTCTCTCCCGGGTTTGTTTTTGCAGGAGAAGAGCCGTTGGGGGGCTGAGGTTGTGCGGCTGGGTTGGCCCAACGATTGGAGGCAACGCTTGCGGCCCGGCCCCCGGCCCGCTACAGGGTGCCCGCCATGGCGCGAATCAACGAACACTTCCTGAAGCTGAAGGCGGGCTATCTTTTCCCTGAGATTGCCCGGCGGGTGAATGCTTTTTCAGAGGCGGAACCGGAAAAGGCCGAGCGCCTGATTCGTTGTGGAATTGGTGATGTCACGGAGCCTTTGCCCCTTGCGGCCCGCACGGCAATGAAGGAGGCTGTCGACGAGCTTGGAGACCGTGGGAGCTTCCGGGGTTACGGGCCGGAGCAGGGCTACGATTTCCTGCGGGTAGCTATTGCCGAGAATGCCTATGAGGGGCTCGGGGTTGCTGCCGATGAGGTGTTTGTGTCGGATGGCTCAAAGTGCGATTCGGGCAACATCCTCGATATCTTCGGGGCAGGTCAGAAGATCGCAATTACCGACCCGGTATACCCGGTCTATGTTGATACCAACGTCATGGCAGGGAACACCGGGGAGGGGGACGAGAACGGGCAGTTCGAGGGCCTTGTCTACCTGCCGTGCACGGCGGAGAATGATTTCACCCCCTCTTTGCCGCAAGAGAAGGTGGATCTCATTTACCTGTGTTACCCGAACAATCCGACGGGGACGGTGGCCACCCGGGAGCAATTGCAGAAGTGGGTCGATTATGCTCGGGAGAATGATGCCGTCATTCTGTATGATGCTGCGTATGAAGCCTACGTGCAGGATGAAGAGCTGCCGCGGTCGATATACGAGATTGAAGGGGCGCGGGAGTGCGCAATCGAGTTCCGTTCCTTTTCGAAAAACGGGGGCTTCACGGGAACGCGGTGTGCCTTCATCGTGATTCCGAAGGAACTTACCGGGACCACCGGTAGCGGGGAGCGAGTAGCTCTCCACGGGTTGTGGTCCCGCCGCCACTCGACCAAGTTCAACGGTGTGAGTTACCCGGTGCAGCGTGCGGCGGAGGCCCTCTTCTCGGCGGAGGGCAAGGCGGAGATCAGGAGGTTGGTGGAGCACTACATGGGGAACGCGGCGATGCTCAAGGAAGCCTGCGAACAGTGTGGTCTCGTGGTGTATGGTGGTGAGCACTCACCCTACGTCTGGGTCCGCTGCCCCGAAGGCGTGGACAGCTGGGGCATGTTCGACAAGATGCTCCAGGATGCCCAGGTGGTTGTTACACCCGGTGCTGGGTTTGGGGCTGCGGGGGAAGGCTACTTTCGGATCTCCGCCTTTAATTCGCGTGCGAATGTGGAAGAGGTCTGTGCGAGGATTGCCCAGGTGTTTGGAGGCTAGATTCCGGGAAATGCTCCGTGGGGGTGCAGGATCTGGGGCTCACGCATTATCCAACCTCTCTCGCTTTCTAGGATTGGTTAACGAGGTCGCGTAGTGTTGCGCCTTGCCAGATGAGAATGATAAGGTTCCTCCTACTCCCCGGTGCAGGAGCGAACGACAATGCGACATCCTGTCATGCTTCCGGTTCTGCTTGCTCTGGCGGCATCGAACGTAGCCTTCCTGCCAGGTCTGGGCCGGAGTGGCGAGTTCGTGGTGCAGACTGAGTTGTCGCGCAGAGCAATTACGGTTGGAGAGCCTTCCCTGCTGGAGGCCCTGTCGGGAGGGCAGGGGGAGTTGCTGCCTCTGCTGCTCCGTGTGAAAGGGAGTAATGAGGCGGGGACGGGAGACTATGTGAGGGGACTGCTTCCTTCCCTGCATGGCGTTGTCGGGGACATGGAGTTACAGTTTCTGAAGGATGGGACGCGCCTGCCTGCGGGGGGGTCATCGCGTGCGCAGGCCCTCGTAGGAACGGGGAACGGGCCCCTGTGGGAACGTCTGGAGAAGTATGGAATCGGGCGGAATGGATTGAACAGCCGGGGGGAATCGGCGGTGGAGGTAGCGGTCCTGGAGGGTCGCACAGCGTTTCTGCGCAAGCTTTTGAATGCGGGGGCCCCGCTTTCCGGCAGGCATCCCAGTGGGTGGAACGCGTTGCAGCTCGCGTTGCAGCGTGGGGACTTGGAGCTGTTAAAGGTTCTGCTGGCCCACGGAGCTGATCCGCGGGCAAGGGGTGCGAACAACCGGACCTCCCTCGATCTAGCGCTCGCGCTGGGTTCCCCGGCAGAAGAGATCGCGCTTCTTCTTGAGGCGGGAGCCGATCCCAATCAGGTCGGGCCGGACGGTCGCACGGCGCTTGATCTGTTGCTGGCGGACGGGGATTTCGAGCGGGCCGGTGTTCTGTTGCGGCATGGTGGACGCGGGGGAATCGCCCTCTACAATGCGGTCGTGGAGGGCGACCGCGATACCTTCCGCTTTCTTCTCGAGCAGGGAGTGAAGCCTGAGACGAGGGAGAAGGACCCGGTCCTGGTGGCTGCGGTACGCGAGGGCCATGCGGAGCTCGTCGCAGACCTGCTGCAGGCGTGTGGGGAGACGGACCTGACCCGGCGCGGCCGGGAAGGCCAGAGTGCCTTCCACCTGGCGTTAGCGCTGAATCGGGTGGATCTGTGCAGGCTCCTCCTGCAAGCGGGGTCGGATCCCAACACGGCCTTCGCACGGCCGGCGACAACCGATTTTCTCTCGCGGGTGCGGCCTATCGGCTACCTGAAGTCCCACCTGAAATATGATTCCCGGGTCACGCCCCTGATGGCGGCGGCGGATTGTGGTAATCTCGAGCTTGCCAGTCTTCTCATGGCACACGGGGCCAAGCGTTTCATCTGGTCGGGCCGGAAGTCCTATTATCCGATCGGTTTTGCGGCGCGACGGAGTGATGTGAAGATGATGCAGCTTCTCCTGGGTGTGGATCCGGAGAACGAGGAGCGCCTGATCAAGGTCGACCTCTCGGAGCAGAAGATCCGGGTCCACGACGGAGAGGGTGCGGAGGTGTTTGCGAGTGAGGTGTCTACCGGGAAGAAGGGCTACCGGACGAGGACGGGAGAATTCGTGATTACCAACAAGAATCGGCACCACGTGTCCAACATCTACAAGGGTGTGAAGATGCCTTACTTCCAGCGGTTCAGCTGCGGAGATTTCGGATTTCACGAGGGCTACTGTCCCGGGTATCCCGCCAGCCACGGGTGCCTGCGGGTTCCTCGCGGCAAGGCCGCCGAGCTGTGGGAGATCACGAAGGTCGGGGACCGGGTGGTGATCGTCCCCTAGGGCGGTAACCCCACAAGGCCGCGCGGCTGGTACGGGGGCCTTGTGGGCAATTTGAAGCTGCGGTTCTCCTATCGCCGAGCGCGTGTCACCGTGGGTCGACCATCCGCCCGAGGAAAAGCGCGGTGCCGGTCCGGCTGTCCATGATGGCATAGAGGAACGGGCGATCGAGGCGCACTTCAACGGGCTGCTCCGGGCGTGGAACAGCGGAGCGCAACGTCATCACGACTGCGGTGGCCGCCGCGGCTTCGGTTCCCTTTTCGTCCACGCCGATGAAGGTCTTGTGGTAGGCATCGTCAATGAAGAGCCCGGCGGGATCGGAGCACATACGGCCGAAGTCGGCCTCCTTCGGGTTGAAGGCGAGCTTCATCCCGAGGTTTTTGAACGGGCCGCTGAGGGAAAGGGCATTCCCCGCGATGCGGAACTTCGGGAGATGAAGCTGGACCTTCCGCGACTGCAGTCGGGCGTATTGGCCGAGCTGGTTGGCGGTCAGTTTCTTTTCCAGGGCAGGGAGCCCGTCAATCTCATCAGGCACGAGGGCCAGCATGACAAAACTCTGTGAGTAGGGGATGGTGACGGCGGTGTAGCTATCTCCCCGGGCGTAGCCGAACTGCTGGGAGGTTTGCATGGTGGGAGCTTGGATGGACTTGCCCGGCGAGAGGTGAAAGGGGGCAGGCTTGGTGGCCGACTTGGCGAAGGGGTGGCGCCAACCGGCCTTGAAGTAGAGGGCATTGACGAGGACGAGCCTGGTGAGGCTGGTGAGTGAGCCCTGGGGCAGGAGGTCCTCGATTTTTCCTTTTGTCCTGGTGCTGACCCACTTGTTGATCACGAGGCGCTCTCCGTCGGGATCGCGCTTGAAATCCATGAGCTGAAGCGGAGCGCGATAGCTGTCCGCGAGGGTCGTGAGGTAGTCCCTGCGAAACGGATATCCCTCCTGGCCGAAGAGAGTGTTGGCGATGGAGAGTTCCAGGCTGGCCTCTCTCCCGGGCCCGGGCCTCCGGCGTGGGATGCCCTGACCGGCTCGCTTCTCGAAGTCACTCACGAGGCTGAGAACCGAGGCATTGAGGTGGGAGAGATCCCGGGGAAAGTGGAGGACCTTCTGCATCTCGGCGAGGGTTCTGCCGTCCGCGCCATTGGAAGTCATGGCGAAGGCGGTCATGATGGAGAGGGGAGAGAGGCAGAGATTGCCGCTCTCTCCCGCCAGCTCGCGGTAGAGGTCGAGGCCGAATTCGTTGTTTGCTCTGCTGGCCAGAAGTTCCTGTTCACCGAGCACGGGGGCGGTCACCAGAGCAAAGGCGAGAGCGATGGATTTGGGCATGGTATTCATATCCGGAAAGACCCAGCAGCTGGGCTGTTATTTGTAAAGGGAGTGTAAAACCGCCAGAAGGCGTCTTCTGCCGGGGACTCTGGATCTTGCGGGGAGGACATTGAAAACGGATAGCGTGCGGCGTTGAGTGTCTAGTCGTTGTCCATGGCGGCGAGTCGCTTCTCTTGTTCGTCGAGGAGAAAGACCGAGCGTTTGAAGTCGATAATGCCACTGAGTTTCATGGCGTCCTCGCGGGAGCGCGCGTCGATCTCGAGGTTCATCTTGCCCAGTTCTACCCCGGGGATCTCCTCCACGAGGACCGGGTCGGAGATGACAAGAACGAGGCCTCGGAGACGCCACCACTTTTTGACCAGTTCGACATGCTCAATTTCGTTGTAAGGAATCTCGAGGGAGCGCATCTCGCCCTTGCCGCCCACGAACACGTTGCCCTTGAGGCGCCATTTGATTTCGACGTGGTCGGAGAGGAAGCGGATCTTGCCGAGCACTTCTTCCCGGCCAAGAGGATCCAGTGCCGGAATTCGGAACTGGATGTGGACGGGGTCGGTGGTGAACATGACGCAGAGGTCGGGGGAGGAGCGATCAGGACGCGCAAAAGCCGGTCCTGCGGAAAACAGGCCCGGCTCTCAGAAATATGTTTTCGGGAGCTTAGTTCACGGAGACCGCCTCGGGACCGGTTTCTCCGGTTCGGATTCGGATGGCCTCTTCCACGCTGGAGATGAACACCTTACCGTCACCAATCTTGCCCGTGTTGGCACTCTTGACGATGGCCTCTGCGACTGAATTGGCTTCACCGTCATCGATGACTACCTCGATCTTGACCTTGGGCAGGAAGTCGACGGTGTATTCGCTCCCGCGGTAGATTTCCGTGTGCCCCTTCTGGCGCCCGAACCCTTTCACCTCGGTCACGGTCATGCCCTGCACTCCAACCTCGGCCAAGGCCTCTTTGACCTCTTCCAGCTTGAATGGCTTGATAATTGCTTCAACTTTTTTCATGGACGTACATTGTTGCTGGAGAGCATGTAGCAATTAGCGTGCCAGTTGGCCAGCGGAAGATGCTGGATCCTGTATTTGCAGGAATCAGGGAGGGAAAATCTCTTCGTAGCGCAGCCGCAAATAGCCCCGTGGCCCATCGAGCGGGAGACGGAATCCGTCAGGGAGGATTTCAGTGCGCTGACTGGTCCAGGTCTGCAGGTCGGTGGAGGTTTCGACGCGGACGGAGAGGAATGGAGGCAGGGTCTGGTGGGGAAAGTCGATGTGCAGGAAGTTGCCCACGCGCCGGACCACGGGGGCGGGGTGTGACTGGGGGGAAGAGGGGTCACGCTGCCAGGCGTATTCCTCGAAGTTCGACCAGCCGTCGAAATCGAAGTCGCTGTTCGGGGCGCTGGCGGGACCCGGGCCAAGGTGGGCATGGGCCCAGTCGCCGTAGGGAGTATCCGAGATAGTGATGCGTGCGGAGCTGATGCCCTGCGGAACGACGAACAGTGGATCGAGGGAGAGCTCGAGGATCTCCGTGCCCTCTGCCTGATTGTCCTGCACCGGGCGCAAGGCCATTTCGAAGCTGGAGAGCCCGACAGGAATGACGGCATTGTCGAAGGAGGGGGTGTCCTCCCCGGGGGTGGCGCTGCCCGCGCTGATGAGGGGAAGAGGGAGATTCGCACCTGTGGGCAGCGGCGTGGAGAAGTTGATTCTGGCTACGCCAAGGGGGAGGAACTCGGAGGCCTCGGCATGGAGCACGTCCATCCTTACGATGGGCTTGGTTGCGGCGCAGGAGACACTGCTGACTGTGATGTTGTCGATGTGCCAGCCCTCCTCGGCCTCGGAGGTGTCGTGTCCGAGGGTCCAACGGAAGCGCAGGCCCGTGGTGGAGAAACCGGAGGGAAAACGAATGACGGTAGTGATCCAGCCGAGTGAGCCGGACCAGGCCCGCCGGCCGGGAAGGGGATTCTGATAGGCCTCGCTGAGGGTGCGGTTGTAGGCCCCCTCCACGAAGAGGCCGCCGGCAACCTCGATATCGTTCCACGGTCCTCCGTCGCGGGAGACTTCGAGCACGCCGCCATCGAAGCCGACCGTGGGGTTTGAGATGCTGGCCTCGGTATCCAGATGGTGGCGGAAGCGCAGAATCCCGCCCCGGGAGCCAAAGTCCACGGGAGGGGATATGAGAGAAGAGGTGCCCAGCATCGGAGGAGTTTCCGCGAACGCCGAATGATTCCCGGCCAGTAATTCCGCATCCGATCGCGTCCAGCCGCCTCCGGAGTGGCTACTTGTCGAGGACCAGTCGGGTGGCAGAGCCGCCTTTCCGGGGTCCTCGAAGCGTTCATCGAGAAGGGGAGTGATGTCGCCGAGGTCCAGTTCGAGGGGAATGGTAAGGGAAAAGCCGTCGTCTGCCTCTACTGCCAGCTGAAGGGAGAGGATGTCGCCGCACTCGCCATGCAGAGCGAGGGTGAAGTTGCGGGCGACCACTTCCTGCTGGGAGATCCTGCCGTAGCCCTGCCTGGTATGGAATCCGGTGATGCTTTCAGGATTGTCCGGGGCGGAGAGGGTAGCATCCACGTTTTCGGCAGGGATGTCGCTGGAATTGGTGAGCTCAATTCTTAGCTCGATCGTTTCGCCGGGTTCGATGCGGTTATTCGCAGGAGCATATGACTCGTTGGCGATGAGCAGCCTGTGGGGCTCGATTCTGGCTGATGGAGTGCTAATTTCCACTTCGAGTCGGTAGAGCTGGGCGGTGTTTGAGTTGTCTCCTGCAACCTTGAGGAAACGTATTCCCCCTCCGGGAACGGTGATGCCGGCAAGCTCTTCCGGCTCCCCGGAGGGCGCGCTGTCGGCGGAGAGGAGGACCTGACCGCGAGGGTCAACGAGTTGGAGGGAGAGGTTATGGCGGCTGGAAGAATCGAAGGTGGTCCCCGTCGGGCACCCCTGGTCTCCCTCCCCGCCCTCCGGATAGACCGCATTGCTGGGCGTGATCCGGGCGCTCAACTGGGCCCCTGCGGGAATGGAAAGGGCGAAGTAGTCGATGTCTGTATTGTCGTCGATACTGAGCCATTGGAAGGAGAAGGGAGACCCCACGGGCACAGCGAGTTCGTAGGCGTTCGAAATGGAATCGTTGTCGCGGGCCTTGCCGTGCTGTTCGAAGGAATCGCCATACCAACGTTGAAGCGTGTAGATTTCATCGAACTGCATGCCGCGAAATCCAGTATTGATGAGAGGCTCAAGGAGCTTGGTATTGTCGACCGGGCAGACGTGTTCGAGCCCGAGGCCGTGGCCGTGTTCGTGGGTGAGGGTGTTTACAAGGCGCTGGGAATTCCTTGAAAGGTCCTCGAACCAGTTGTCGCCGGTATCGATGATCATGTCCCCGTGATCTGGGAAATAGTTGTAGGCGAGGGTGTTCCCGTTGCCGTCGATGAGGTGCCCGCCGATACGCAGGTCCCCGCGGACTCCCCGTTGGCCCCGATGAAGAGCATCAAGCGGCCGGCCATCATCATTCGGTTCATAGCGATAGGAGATCCCGGTTTGTGCGCTGATGGCCTCAAAGAGTTCCCGGAAGAGAGGGAACCACGGTTGCTGGGCGGCCGGGCCGTCATCGCCTCCATAGATTTCAGCAAGGCGGGCCCGGAGGGAGCTGGGGTCGTCACTGTCGCCGATGGCGGGATTGCCGGCGATGGGCGTGCCGTCCGGCACAATGCTCCAGCTCAGGCTGATGGGCCGGCCCTGCACGGCCTGGCCGGGGCCGTCGTCGGCAGTTCTGCTCCAGCGGTCGAAAAACTGGTTGGCTTTTCGCGTGCGTTTGTGAGCGATGGCGGCTTCTTCCACTGCTTGGAAGGCGGAGAGGATGCTTGGAGGGGTATCAGGGGCCCAGCAGCGGTCCACGGGGTGGGGCCCGAAGAATTTGTTGTTGGCGTAGCCAAGCAGTTGTTTCCGCCGGGCCGGATCCAGCGTGCGATAGTTGTCCGGGTCCAGCCAGGAACGGAGGCGCCTGATCATGGCCCGCTCGGACTTCGTCAGTGAAGGATTGGAGATGATCGCGTCCCAGCGGCCGTTTGGAGGGTCGGCCGGAGAGCCCCAGCCGGGTGTTGGCCGGGCATCGGGAGCGCGCTCATGCGGCCGGGCGATCGGCAGGCAGGAGGAAGCGATCAGGCCGGTGACGACAACGAGGCGGATGAAGCGGCGCATCTGGGTTGCGGAGTTTTCCGGAGCAGGGGGAGGAGTTCCGGAAGGGTGGCGTTCCCGGGGCTGTGGTAGAGGCCCGCCACGTTTTCTCTCCATGGGTGTGACGTGCTCTGGTGGCCACTGGTTACATCGGAGAGACGAGACCCCGCCGAGAGGAGAAGGTAGAAGTGGTCGGTTCGATCGTGGCCACGGGAGGCACGCGGGGAGAGAGCTTGCGCGGGGAACGATCAGCTCAGCCCGTTTATTTGTCCGCTTTGACGAAGAGCTGCTTGCCTTCGTAATCGACGAGTGCATTGAGCCGGCTGAGAAGATCTCCTCCGATGGCTCCAAGGGTCCCGGCGGGAACGCCTCGGAACATCTTGGCGACCTCGATGACCTGGAACTCCTGGGAAGCGAGAGTGACTTGGCCGGCCTTGAGTTCCTTGACCGCTCCTTGCTTGGAGCGGGAGGTCTGGCCGGCATTGTCGGTAAAGCTGATTCGGCCCTCACCGAGGTTCATGCCGATATCGGCGGCAGCGGCGGGATCAAAGGTCGAAAAGCTGCGGCTGGGATCGAGGAGGAATTTACCGCTCTTCCCGTCTGCGGTGATGTTGACAATGAAGGTGTTGCCTGCGGTGGTGAGGTCGAGCGCGCTGTAGCCCATCTGGTCGAGAACATCCGGAAGCTTGGCGGCCTTGAGGTCGAAGATGGCGTTGGGTTCCCAGAATTCGAGGAAGAGCTGGTCGGAGCGGCTGAGATTGGAAGGCTTGATATTGAAGGCCTTGCCGTCCTCGTTTTCGACCTTGTAGGTCTCGTCGTCGATGCGGGAGAGGACTTTCAGCCGGAGGGTCTTGTTTCCGCGGGCGGAGGTGAATATGCGGAAGGAACCATCATCCTTCTTTTCCTGGTCGGCATCATCGTTCTCGGCAAGAGCGGGGAGAGCAATCCAGGCAAAGAGTGCGAGGAGGAGCAGGCGGAGGAGGGGGGAGGGCATGAGATTCTGGGAAAAACCGTGGGAAGGATACGGCAAGGTGCGCGCGGGTCACTCAATTTTTAAATAGGCAGCTCCCCGCCCCGCTGGAGGACTGGCTGCGCTGGGGTGGACATTCAATCTCCCTGAGGCAACCCCGAGCTAAATTCTAAAATGAAATCTTCACTCCGGGACTGCTTCATCATTGCCCGGGGAAGGGGCGTCTCTATCCTCCGGCGGGACTACGTAATATGGCTGGGTCGTTTGTTCATCTTCACCTGCACACCGAATACTCGACGCTGGATGGCGCGGTACGCTGCAAGGATGTAGCTTCACGTGCGGCGGAACTGGGGATGCCGGCGGTGGCAATGACCGACCACGGAAATCTCTACGGGGCGATCGAGTTTTACGAGGCGGTGCGGAGGGTCGGGGTGAAACCCATCCTGGGCTGCGAAATCTATCTCGCTCCCGAGTCGCTTGAGCACAAGAAGGAGATCCCCGGGCGGAAGCGTGCCACCCATCTCACTCTCCTGGCGGAGAACAACCGGGGGTGGGAGAACCTGGTTCAGCTCGTGACCAGGGGCCACCTGGATGGGACCTACTACGGGAAACCGAGGGTGGACCGTGAGGTGTTGCGTGCTCATGCGGAAGGGATCATCTGCCTGAGTGGCTGTATTGCGGGCCCGGTGAACGAGTGGCTGCTGCAGGGTCAGCGGGACAGGGCGAGGGAGGTGCTCGAGGAACTACGCGACATTTTCGGACGGGATAACCTTTATGTGGAGCTTCACGACCATGGGCTGGAAGCGCAGCAGGAAGTCAGGCCCCAGCTGATCGAACTGGCGCGCGAGCTTGAACTCAAGCCGGTGGCGGCCAATGACGTGCACTTCCTTTCGCGGGACGATCACGAGGCCCATGACGTGATGATCTGCATCGGAACGGGCAAACTGCTCTTTGATGAGAACCGCATGCGCTATCCTGCGGAGGTTTACTTCAAGAGTGCGGAGGAGATGCGGGGGCTTTTCCAGGATATTCCGGAGGCCTGTGAGAACACGCTGGAAATCGCGGAGCGGTGTAACGTGACCCTGAGTCTCGACGCTACAAGTTCCGAGAAGTATCCCAATTTTGAAGCGCCGGGAGGAATGTGCCGGGACGCGTATATCCGGGAACAGTGCTTCCATGGACTGGAAGAGCGCTACGGCAAGGAGAAGGCACAGAGTGATGAAGGCCTGCGGGCGCGTCTGGAGTATGAGATCCAGACCATCAGCGACCTGGGGTTCAGCAGCTATTTCCTGATCACGGCGGATTTCATCAACTGGGCCAAGGAGAACGGTATTCCGGTGGGCCCCGGAAGGGGGTCGGCAGCGGGATCGCTGGTGGCCTACACGCTTGGGATTACCGACATCTGCCCCATGCGCTTTGGTCTTCTCTTCGAGCGTTTTCTGAACCCGGAACGGGTGAGTCCCCCGGACGTGGACATTGATTTCTGCCAGACCCGTCGTCCGGAAGTGATTGATTACGTGCGCCAGAAGTATGGAGAGCGGTGCGTTTCCCACATCATCACCTATGGCACGCTGGGAGCCAAGAGCGTGATCCGGGACGTGGCCCGGGTGATGGGGGTGAGCTATGGCGAAGCGGATTTTCTGGCCAAGATGATCGAGGCGCGTCCCGGGGTGAAGCTGCAGGAAGAGTTTGAGGGGAATCCCGAGCTGCGGGAGGCGATCGAAGGCAGCAGCAACTACCGCGAGCTGTGGGACTACGCAATCAAGCTGGAGGGGCTGACCCGTAATACGGGAGTACACGCCGCCGGGGTGGTGATCGGGGACCGGCCGCTTGACCAGCATGTGCCCCTGAGCCGGGGGAACGAAGGGGAGGTGGTCACCCAGTATGACATGGGGGCCATTACGGAGGTGGGCCTGCTCAAGATGGACTTTCTTGGACTCAAGAACCTGACTGTGATCCAGGAAGCCTCCGATTTCATTCGAAGGGCGGACCCGGAGTTCCAGATTCACCATGTCCCCTTGGATGACCAGTGCACTCTCGGCCTGCTGAACCGGGGAGAAACGATGGGTGTGTTCCAGTTGGAGTCGGGAGGAATGACCGAAACCTGCCGGCGCTACGGAATTCGGAGAATTGATGACATTATTGACCTGCTCGCGCTTTACCGGCCCGGGGCGATGCAGTTCATCGACGAAATGATCGAGGTCAAGGAGGGCCGGAAGGAGGTAAAGTATGAGCATCCGCTCCTGGAGGACATCTGCGGAGACACCTACGGGGTGATGATCTATCAGGAGCAGGTGCAGAACGCGGCCAAGGTCCTCGCCGGCTACACGCTGGGCGGGGCGGATATCCTGCGCCGTGCGATGGGGAAGAAGAAGCAGTCCGAGATGGACAAGCAGCGCGCCACCTTCGTGGAGGGCTGCAAGAGCGAGAACAACATCGAGGCGGGGCTGGCCAACCGCATTTTTGACAAGATCGCGAGCTTCGCGGGCTACGGTTTCAACAAGTCACACTCGGCGTGTTACGGGCATATTTCCTACTGGACGGCCTACCTGAAGGCCAACCACCCCGTGGAATTCATGGCTGCGCTGCTCTCCAATGAGTTCAGCAATACGGACAAGATCGGGGTTTTCGTTTCGGAGTGTCATCGGATGGATATCGAGATTCTTCCTCCCGATGTGAACCGCTCGCAGCTTCGGTTCGCTCCGGAGGAGATCCGGAAGGGCAAGGTTGCTATTCGCTACGGCCTGGCTGCGATCAAGAACGTGGGTGAGGCGGCGATGGCGCAGGCCATTGCGGAGCGAATGGCGGAGGGGGCCTTCCAGAGCCTTGACGACTTTGCAAACCGCCTGGACTCGAAGGTAGTGAACAAGCGGATTCTTGAGAACCTGGTGCGGTCCGGGGCGATGGATTGGACGGGCGAGACCCGGGCCGGGATGGTTGACCGTCTGGAGGAGGTGTGCGCTGCGGCGAGCTCGGCGCAGCGAGATAAGGAGAGCGGGCAAGGAGGTCTCTTCGGGGACGAGGAGCTGGCCTCCCCCGCTGCCCGGCGCGAGGTTCCCGAGTGGCCGAAGGGCGAGCGCCTTGAACAGGAAAAGGAGCTGCTTGGGTATTACGTGACGGGGCACCCCCTGGACAACTACCGGGCTCTTCTGGACTCGGATCGGTTCTGCAAGCTGGGCCTTCTGGATGACCTGGAGGTCAGTGACCGGCGGGCCCGCTTTCCTTTTGCGGGAATGATACGGCAGATTGAGCATCGGACGACCAGGACGGGCAAGCCGTTCGGCATTCTGATGATTGAGGATTTTACGGGCAGCCAGGAAGTTCTCTGCTGGGCGGAGTCCTATACGCCAGCCCGGGATGCGGGGATTCTAGAGGAAGGAAAGATTATCGCATTAAAGGGGGCGATCTCGGTTGATGACCGGACCGAGAAACGCAAGATCATGGGCAGTAGCCTGAAGGAGCTCAAACGACGCCAGACTGGAAATGGAACGAATGGCGGGGGGCCGCTTGAATTGTCGCTCTGGGTGTCCCGAAGCGGAGTGGAGGAGCTGGAAGCCATTGAGGGCGTGCTGGCCGCCCACCCTGGAAAGACCCCGGTCTTACTCCATCTGCAGAGCGGGACAGGCAAGCGGGCCACGATCGAGTGCGGGGAGCAGTTCCGAGTCCAGAGGTCGGAGGCTCTTGCAACTGCGCTCGGTCGCTGGATGGATTAGGGCGTCAAGAGGGTGCCCACGAAATTCCAGAAGCAGCGCCCGCCGGGAGGCAGGTCAATGCTGTAGAGTATGGCGGACCCATCGCCATCTGGATCTGGATCGACTACCTTGAGGTTGAGGTCGGTTAGATTGGCACGAGTCCAGTTCCGCTGGTCGGGCGAATGGTCGAGTTGAAGGAAAACGTCGGTGGCAGAAGGGTTCTTGCGGAAGAGGAGGACAGGGGTGCCATCTGGGGCGAGCACCCCGCGGGGCAGACTGTCAAATCCTTCAGGAGAGAGGTCCATGGCGAACTCCAGAAGATTTGGAAAGCTGTCTCCGTCAGGATTGTCGTTAGGCTTGCCGGACTCCGGAGGCAGGATGGTGGCCCATTGCTGGTAGGAGGGGATCGAGTATGAAAACGACTCTGGTGGGCGAGAACTGGCCTGTCCCCGTCGCACTTCGATGTCGTAGACAAGGGGGAGGACCTCGGGAGGTGCGGATGGTGCCACGAATTGGACCGTCTGCGTGTCAATGAAGGTGATGTCCGTGACCTGACTGCCTCCCAGGTGGATTTCGAGAGGAGCCATGAGCGCTGCAGTATCTGCAACCCCGCGGGGCGCATTGTTAAGATGGTATTTGCGGCTCACGAATTCGATAAGCCGGCGGAAAGGCCCGTTCGTGGATTCACGCAGCCGTTCTCCGATCACGATCATTTCCGCGACATCACCTGTATACCAGCTGATATCATTTTTGAATCGTTTCCCGGTGGTGCAGTCATTGAGCAGGACACCGGGGCGCCGGGTAGCAATGAGATTCCAGTTGTCGATTGTGCTTTGAGCGCGCACGAACTGGATCTCCTTGCCGCCGGCCCCAGCACTGAAGATGCGCCCGTCAGGATCACAGTTGGTATCATTACGGTGCAGAATGACGTAGGTAATCCCATCCGGGAGAGAGGAGGTAAGGGGGTTGAGCTGGAGCAGGTCTCCTCCGTCGAAGTGCATGGCGGGGAGCCCATTCACTTGTTTCGCCCGGAAAGTGGGCTGTTTGACTGGGTTGGGTTGCTGACCGTGGTTTCCAAGGCCAAACAGGTCCGACCACTGGCCGACGGATTCACCATCAGCCATATAGTCTCCTGCATGGGTTGCGGAGTACCAAAGGAGCCTCTTGGGATTTTCCAGAGGGGTGAAGTAGTCGCCGATCACCCTCCAGTCGGATACTGGCTCACGAGATGGAACCCCGAATGTCATATAGTAGGTTGATTCATCGAGGTGGCTGAAGCGCCGGGTCAGAAGGTCTTTCTTGAGCGTTGTCCAGAGCAGGGTGCTTTCGCTGTTGACTCCCGATTCAAGGCAGTAGGGTAGTTCGGACTGCGATTCCCAGTGCATGAGGCGCAGGTCGGAGCAGTCGGGCTTCATGTGCCCCTGCTTGATATACTTGCGGGAATTGAAGATGAGGGGAACGGGTTTGAAGTTCAGGTCCGCTCCGGTGAGGTTCTCCATCTTGACGGGCATCATCCAGTAGGGTGGAGAAAACCCGGTACCCCTCAGCCGGTGCACGGAGCCACCTGCAGGATCAGCGGAGACATCGACCAGCTGGTCGGCGGAAAAGCCCTCAGCCGTGATCACGAGAGCCTGGCTGGCTCTGGTGAAGGTGGTCCCGTTAAGTGAGAGCTCGACCAGATTACTTCCGGTGTACTCCTCTGGGTCGAACTCAAAGTAGGCACTCCCGCGGTGGGAATCGGTTGAATAGGTAATGCGGAAATCCTGCAGGATCTCGCCTCCGTTGAGACGGATTTTGAAATCCTCGGCGGGGAGGCGTCCCGCCGGAAAGTTCTCAACGACAAGGAAAGACTGCCCGGAGGGCTTGGTCAGTGGTCTGATGGTCAGCTCAGCGAGGTGCTCAGGGAGAAGGAGGGCACCCGCAGTCCAGTAGCTTTTGCCCGGCCCGCCGGATTCGAGGGCCCCCACGTCTGGAGCGCGCCCGCTAAATCCGTCGGTGTAGGGCGTGATGATCTCCCCAGCATCGATCATCGGCACGCCCGGTTTCAGCTCGAAATTGCCGGTGGGCCCGGACACGAAGGAAGTTTCCGTGAAGAAATTGCCGGGCCATTCCCTGAGGTAGACACCATCGGTGAGATAATTGTTGCGTATGATGCCACTGTCCACCTGGGCCCCATGGAATTCACGGATTTCCGTGCAGATGTTGTTTCGCAGATCGTGACCACCAAGGCTTCCGGAGGCCGGGAAGACAATGCCTCCAGCGATGGTGTTGTTGTAGGCGCGGATCTCGCTCTGCCGGTAGTTGATCTCCTCGGGTTCAAGGGAGAAAATGACGAGGCTATGGGTTGGGCGGGACATGCCCCAGATCAAGTTGTGATGAATCACAAAGTTAGATGCGCTGGTGTCGAGCCGGATGCCTATTCCTCCTCCCCACTCGAAGTCCATGTTGTATCGCGCCAGGTTGGTGTGAACCCAGTTGAAGGCGACCTCTGTATTTTCAGCATCGCCGTTGTAGTGGGAATTCATGTTGGCCTCATCACAGGTTCGCAGGCCGGCCAGATAGCAGTGGTTGTAGTTGAACCGGCTGGCTGGTGAAAACATCGCGATATTAAGCCCTCCATTGAGGTAGGTTGTATTCCGGTTGACGTTGACCCTGTTGCCTCCCCAGGTCCCGATTGAGTAGAGCATGCAGTTACGGACCACGTTGTTGGTGATCACGATATCGTTTGCGTTTCCATGGATTCCTCCTCCGTAGGTATCCTCGATGAGACAGTTGGTCACAGTATTGTTGTCACCGCGTATGTGGATGCCCGGACGCTGGGGGCTGAGATAGTCGAGACCCTGACCGCAGTAGCGGAGGTGCAGGCGGTCCATGGTGATGAACTCGCTTTGTGAGGGGCAGAAGACTCCGCCTCCCAGGATGGAGATATTGCGGGTCGTAATGTGTGCACTATTGAAAAAGTTCAGGCTGATGTCCTGCGTCCGTATTTCTATGGAATGATCCTGGGGGGATTTGCCGGCAGGTGGCCAAAGGTAAAGGGTGTAGGGAGGTCCGCTCACTCCTTCGATATCGAAAAAGTACTCACCTTCCTGATCGAGCGCCCGGAGCGTGTTCCAAAGGAAGTAAGGATTTGCGACAGAGACAGCTGCCGTGTCTTGATATCGATAGCGGAGGGTGAGGCTTTCGCTGCTGGAAGCGGTGACGAGGCCACTTGTCTGGTAGATGCCGTCGAAAGGGCTCATGTCGATGCGTGCCCCCACCCATTCGTTATCGTGAGTGAACGGGAGTTCGGAATCGGTATAGCTGGCGGTGTGGAAAATGCCGGGGAAGGGAAGTTGGGGGCCCTCGGAGTCCTCGTTCAGGATGGCCTCTTCGGGCTGGGCCATGATTTCCCAGTTGAAGTTGAATGGGGTGGGAGCGTTGGGCCATCGGGCAATCTTCTGGGCCGTGCCGTCCAGAAGGACGGTGGAGGCACCCGGGACGAGGCCGTAGGCGGGGGTGAGCTGGATTTTGTAGATCGAGCCCGCGTGTAATTGCCAATGTCCGGCTCCCTCGATGCCAGGTTCAATGTGTTTAAAGCCCGAGATGGTGACTTGTGCGGGACCACTCCCGTCGTCATACGCTTGATAGGTGACGGGTTGGGACTCTGTCCCCCCATTGCGGAAGAGGACCGCCTCCCGGTAGATCCCTTCGTGGATGTGGACCACGTCACCGGGTTTGGTAAGGTCCTCAGCCTGACCGATGGTAGCCAGCGGCTGGGAGATCGTGCCGGGATTGGCATCGTTGCCCAAGGGAGGCGGGGCGACGTGCCACTCGGAGCCACAGGCTGCGAGTGGAGCGAGCATGAGAAGAGCGCATGTCTTCAAGCTTCTGCGGGGTTTCATGGGGAGGGGGAAATTGGAAGGCGGTTATTTTAAACAAATATAATCAAATCTGGAAAACTTTTATTAAATTCAAACAATCTGTTTTTACGATAATTCAAGTAAAATTAATGAGCTTTCCAAGACGTGAACCGCCTAAAATGCTCAATGCAAGTGTACTAGCCCCCCTGCTATTTTTTCGGGTTTTGGTGGTCGGGGCCTGCCCGTTCCTTTTCGCCCGTTTCCCGGCGTGTCTGGAAACGGCCGGTAAGGGGGAACGAATGGTTCATTTAAAATTGAACTCCACAGGTCTTATGTTCCACTGCCGCGGTGGGTGATAGCGTGTCCAGTGGACTCTCCCAGATTGAGCGGCAGGTGGTGACCCTGTTCGCGGATGGCGTGAAAGTGGCTGGTTTGCCGCGTTCGCTGGGCGAAATTTATGGCCTGCTGTTTCTGACAAGGGACCCTCTCTCCCTCGATGATCTGGTGGGGCGTTTACAGATTTCGAAAGGATCGGCGAGTCAGGGGCTGAAGTTTCTTCGGACTCTCGGGGCGATTCAGGAGGTGGACGGGCCGGATGCCCGCCGCACCTATTACCAAGCCGATATCAAGTTGAAGAAACTGGTGGGCGGGTTTATCCGCGAGCAGCTGAGACCTCATCTGGATAGTGGAAAGGAGCGCTTGAGGGCTCTCGAGGCCGAGGTCAATCTTGAGGAGGACCCGGCCCAGCGGGCGTTCTACGATGAGCGCGTCAAGAAGCTGGAGCGCTGGCTCAAGCAGGCCAAGTTGGTCCTTCCTCTCATCCAGCGGGTCCTGGGAGAGTAAACATGGCTGAAAAACCGGAAGGGGAAGCCGCATGGTATTGCCTGCGGACTCAGATCAAGCGCGAGAGCTTGGCGGCGGCGGCATTGCGGGAACTGGGGGATATAGAAGTGGTTTGCCCTCGCTTGCGCTATCGGAAGGTGACGCGACGGGGGAAGATCTGGTGGGTAGAGCCTCTTTTCCCGGGCTACCTTCTGGCCCGCTTCGTTCTATCCGATCTGGAGCGGGCCGTGAATTATGCCAAGGGAGTCAGCCGGATCCTGAAGTTTGGGGAGCACATCCCAACCGTGCCCGGCCGGTTTGTGGATGACCTTCGCAGGGAGCTCGCTCAGGAAGACGATAAGGAGCTGATTACTCTGGAGCCGGTGGCGGAACCGGGAGACGAGGTTGAACTGGCGGAGGGTCCCCTGCAGGGACTGAGCGGAACGGTGATCGAGGTGCGCCCAGCTGAAGAGCGGGTACGGATTTTCGTGGAGTTTCTGGGACAGGAACAGCCCGTTGATGTGGATCTTTATGCCTTGCTCCTGCCCCGAAAACCCATTCCGAAGCGGGATGGGTGAATCCAGTAAGGGGCGAAAGTTCATTTTTTTGTGAACTGGTTCAAATTTTGTTGAACTTTTGGGCGGTTTCGAGTGTCTCTCTTTCCACGCGGAGCGGCAGATGCAGTTGCTCACAGGACTCCAATTTCGATTTGCTCCTTGGTTTTGGGTGCTTTTGCAGCCAAGTGACCATGGGCGGCAGCGTGTCCACGCAAAGTTATTCACAAGGCCAATCCCAGAGGGAGGCTCGCTCAGAGTGCCTTCTTGTTTTCCCCCCCCAGTAAGTAGATCGACAGAGTAGCCATGAAAAAACGAATTTTGGTTGGAGGCGGCGGCGGCTTCATCGGAGGCGAACTTGTGCGCGTTCTCTTAGAACGCGGGCACGAGGTTGTTGTTGCCGATATCAAGCCGCTGGACGAGTGGTACCAACTTCACGAGGGCGCGGAGAATCACAGCCTCAACCTGGAAGACCGGGAGAACTGCCTCAAGGTGATGGAGGGTTGTGGGGAAGTCTACAACCTGGCCTGCAACATGGGTGGGATGGGCTTCATCGAGAGCAATCGGGCCCTCTGCATGCTCAGTGTGCTCATCAACACGCACATGCTCATGGCGGCGCGGGAGCAGGGAGTGGACAAGTTCTTTTACTCAAGCAGCGCGTGCGTCTACCCGGATTACCGTCAGGAGGAAACCGATGTTGCGGCCCTCAAGGAGAGCGATGCCTATCCGGCCGTCCCTGAAAACGGGTATGGATGGGAGAAGTTGTTTTCCGAGCGCCTCTGCAAGCACTTCGAGGAGGACTTCGGAATGAACGTCCGGGTATACCGGCTCCACAATGTATATGGTCCGGACGGCACGTGGGATGGTGGCAGGGAGAAAGCTCCCGCGGCCCTCTGTCGCAAGGTCATTGAGGCACAGGACACCGGAAACATGGAGATTGAGATCTGGGGGGATGGGGAGCAGACGCGGTCGTTCATGTACATCGACGACTGCATCACGGGCATCGACAAGCTCATGGCCTCTGAATACACGGACCCCCTGAATCTGGGGCGGAGCGAACTGGTCAGTATCAATGTCCTCCTTGACATCATCGAGGGCATAGCGGGAGTCCGGTTGAAGCGGCGCTACAATCTTGATGCACCCCAGGGTGTGCGCGGGCGCAACTCGGACAACACCCTGATCCAGCAAGTGCTCGGCTGGGAACCCGAGGTTGATCTGGCGACCGGACTGGAAAAGACCTTCCACTGGATCAGGGAGCAGTATATGCGCCGGAAGCGCGGCGAGCGGGTGGTGCAATAGCAGGGAAGTCCAGGAGCAGGAGCAGGGACAGGAACGAGATGAGTGTTGCAGTTGTCACGGGATCAGGAGGCCTCATCGGCTCTGAAGCGGTGAAGAGATTCCACGCGGAAGGGTTTGACGTGGTGGGAATCGATAATGACATGCGGGCCTACTTCTTCGGGCAGGAAGCGTCCACGAAGCCCACTGCGGAGGGACTGGAGCAATCCCTGCCGAACTACCGGCATGAGGCGGTCGACATTCGGGAGGAGTCTGCGGTGCTCGGGCTGTTCGAGAAGCTGGGGAAGGAGATCAGGGTTGTGATTCACACCGCGGCCCAGCCGTCTCACGACTGGGCGGCGCGCGAGCCCTTCACGGATTTTGGAGTAAATGCCACGGGGACGCTCCATCTCCTGGAGGCCACGCGGCGGCACTGCCCGGAGGCCCCCTTCATTTTCACCAGCACGAACAAGGTTTATGGAGACACTCCGAATGGTCTTCCCCTTGTGGAGCTGGAGAGCCGCTGGGAGATTGAGGAAACGCATCCTTACTTCGGGCACGGAATCCCGGAGTCAATGACGATTGATCAATCACGGCACTCGGTCTTCGGGGCGAGTAAAGTAGCGGCGGATGTCATGGTCCAGGAGTACGGTCGCTACTTTGACATGCCAACGGTCTGTTTCCGGGGAGGCTGCCTGACTGGCCCGGCGCACGCGGGTGCGGAACTGCATGGCTTCCTGTCCTATCTCATGAAGTGCACGGTGGAAGGACGCCCCTACACGATCTATGGCTATCAGGGGAAGCAGGTCCGCGACAATATTCACAGTAACGACCTGGTAGATGCCTTCATGGCCTTTTTCAGGAATCCCCGACCTGCGGCGGTTTACAACATTGGGGGAGGGCGTCACTCGAACTGTTCGATGCGGGAAGCAATCGCACTGTGCGAGGAGCTCAGTGGCAGGGAGCTCGATCACACCTACGAGGAAACCAACCGTATCGGTGACCATATTTGGTGGATCAGCGATGTGAGAGCCTTCCAGCGGGATTATCCCGACTGGGAGCAGAAGTACGATTTGCGCCGCACCATGACTGAGATTCACGATGCGTGTCAGGCGTCCTGACTACTTGCAGGGTTGCCCGCCGGAGAAGATGAGCCTTGATCCTGAAGAATTCGGACCGCGCTTTCGCGTTCTGGATACGGAGTGCACGGAGACGACCTACCGTGGGCTCAAGGACGACCTGGTGGAGCACTGCCGTTCCCGGGGAGAGCGCCCCCTGGCGATTGACTTTACAAATGTTCATATCGTGGCCCTGCGGGAGCGCGACGCGGCGTTTCGCCGGAAAACAGATTCAATGGATCTCTTCATCCCTGACAGCATGGTCCTGACCTGGGCTGTGAACTGGCGGGGAGGGAGGATGCCGGACCGGGTCTATGGCCCGCAGTTCCTGTCCTACATGATTGAGCAATCTCCGCGGCACGTGCGCCATTACTTTCTCGGCGCTTCCCAGGAGTGCCTGGATCAGCTCCTGGTGCGGATTGGGGAGCGCAATCCCCACTTTCAGGTGGTGGGTTCGCACCACGGTTATTTTGGACCCGGGGAGGAGGAGGCGGTGCTCGATGACCTCAATGCGGCAGAACCCGACCTGATCTGGGTGGGCCTTGGCACACCCCGCCAACAGGAATGGATCCACCGGGTTCAGAACCGGGTCCGGGGTGGGGCCCTGCTGGCGGTGGGATTCGCCTTTGATGTCAATGCCGGGACGAAGCGTGATGCCCCACCTTGGATGCAGAACGCAGGCCTGACCTGGCTCTATCGTCTGTCCCAGGAACCCCGCCGTCTCTGGAAACGCTACCTCTTCTATAATACCGTGTTTCTCCATGGTCTGCTCATGCAGCGACTGCGTGAAGCCCGTCCCGGTCCAGAGCGTAACCCGGGGAATCGCTTGGAAGCGTTGCTGCCCGGGGCGAGGACCCCCGGTCCTGAATCCGGCCCGCGGCGCTGTAATGTGCTTGGAGTCGGGATCAGTGTGATTGACCTGAAGGAAGGAGCGGAGGTCGTGGTCTCCGGCGCGGACCGTCCGGGGAGAACCGGATATGTCACGGTGACCGGGGTGCACGGCGTGATGGAGTCCCAGCGGGATCCAGGGCTGCGGCGCATTCACAACCGGTCGTTCCTGACCACTCCGGACGGGATGCCGATGGTTTGGGTGGGGAAGTGGAATGGCTGCGGGGAAATTGACCGGGTCTATGGTCCCGATCTCATGCTGCAGGTTATGCAGGCGACAGCGGGCACGGGTCGCAGGCATTTCTTCTTCGGAGGGAAGGAAGGCGTTGCCCGGGAGCTTGGTGAGCGGATGCAGAGTTGGTTCCCCGGGACGAAGGTGGCAGGTGTGTTCTGTCCTCCCTTCCGCCCCCTGAGCAGTGAGGAGGAGGAGAGCCTCGTTGCTCAGCTGAGGCAGGTGCGGCCGCACTTCTTCTGGGTGGGACTAAGCACCCCCAAGCAGGAACGATTCATGCATGATTTCCTGGCCCGGCACCCGGACCTTTGTGAGGACTGGGACCATGGCCTGATCATGCTGGGGGTAGGTGCTGCCTTTGACTTCCACACGGGTCGTGTGAGTCAGGCGCCGCGCTGGATGCAACGGCGTGGCCTGGAATGGTTCTTCCGTCTCTGCCAGGAGCCCCGGCGGCTCTGGCGCCGTTACTCCATCAACAATACCGGGTTCATCTTTGCGATCCTGCCGCAGTTGATGGACCTCAAGACCTACCCCATCGAAAAATAACAATGGCTGCTGAAGTTCAGAGGGAATCCAACCTGCGCAGCTTTCTCAAGGCGATCAGCTGGCGGGTGATTGCCACCATGACCACCATTTTGATTGCCTGGCTGGTCTATGGGGACATTGGTCCCGCCCTTGCCATTGGAGGTATCGAGTTTTTCGCCAAGTTCTTTGTTTACTACTTCCACGAGCGCCTGTGGCAGATCGTTCCCCGGGGCGCGATCAGCAAGGCAGTGAGTGGTTCCTGATCCCGGTCTTCGGGCTCGCCTGATGTCTGCGACCAACATCCATACTGAATTTCACCGCTTCCTGAAAAGGGAGGACAAGGAGCGTCTCCTCGCGCAACGGGGAGCCGTTCTCTGGCTCTACGGCCTTTCGGGGTCGGGCAAGTCAACGATTGCCAACATGGCGGAGCGCGTCCTGCATGAGGAGGGTCGGTTCACGGCCATTCTGGACGGTGATAATCTACGCTCCGGGCTCAACAACAACCTGGGCTTCTCGGACGAGGACCGTTTCGAGAATATCCGTCGCAATGGAGAGGTAGCCAAGCTCTTTGCGGAGCAGGGAATCATCACCTTCGTTTCGCTGATTACCCCGCGGCGTGACCTGAGGGCCCTGGCGCGCGAAACAATCGGGGAGGATTTCGTGGAGATCTTCGTGAAAGCCGACTATGGCACCTGTGCGGCGCGTGACCCCAAGGGGCTCTACGCCAAGGCCGAGGCCGGGAAGATCAGCCAGTTTACCGGAAGGGACAGCGGCTTTGAAGAGCCCGGGAAAGAGGCCGAGCTGGTCCTCGATACCGATGTGCACAGCGCGGAGGAATGCGCCCGCCTGCTCCTCGCCCATCTGGCCTCCCGCGCCTGAGCCAGAGCTTCCAGACCATCATTCAGAGAGACCGACATGCCCGACTATCATCTCAGCCACCTCGACCAGCTTGAAGCGGAAGCCACCTTCGTGCTGCGGGAAACGGCCGCCCAGTTTGAAAGTCCCGCCCTCCTCTTCTCGGGGGGCAAGGATTCCATTGTGATGGCCCATCTCGCCCACAAGGCTTTCTGGCCGGCTCGGCTTCCCTTCCCCCTTGTGCATATCGACACCGGGCACAATTTCCGGGAGACCATTGAATACCGGGATGCCTTTGCTGAGAAACTGGGCGCTCGCCTGGTAGTGGGATCAGTCCAGAAATCGATCAATGAGGGGCGCGTTCAGGAGGAGCAGGGCGCTAACGCTTCCCGCAACAGCCTGCAGATTACCACCCTGCTTGATACGATCGAGGAACATGGATTCGATGCCGCCCTCGGCGGGGGCCGGCGTGACGAGGAGAAGGCTCGCGCCAAGGAGCGCTTCTTCTCGCACCGGGATGACTTTGGACAATGGGACCCCAAGAACCAGCGGCCCGAGCTGTGGAACATCTTCAATGGACGGAAACACGAGGGGGAGCACTTTCGCGTTTTTCCCCTTTCCAACTTCACCGAGATGGACGTGTGGATGTACATGCAGCGGGAGGGAATCGAGTTGCCGAGCCTCTACTACGCCCATGAGCGCGAGACTGTGACGCGCAATGGCACGATCCTGGCGGTTTCGGAGTTCGTGGAACCGCGTGAGGGCGAAACGGTGGAGAAGAAGATGATTCGCTTCCGGACGATGGGGGACGCCACCATCACGGGGGCGGTTGAATCCTCTGCCGACACGATGGACAAGATCATCGATGAAGTGGCGGCGGCCCGCCAGACGGAGCGGGGGAACCGGGCCGACGACAAGCGGTCCGAGACCGCTATGGAAGACCGGAAGAAGGAGGGTTACTTTTAGAATGGCCTGCGACGGTCGCCTGCCAGGACAGACCGGATGACAGGGTTTGCGCCGGGCCCTTCGAATCTCCGGCACCTGCACCCAGAGAAAAAAGCAATGGATTTACTACGGTTTACGACAGCCGGCTCGGTGGATGACGGAAAGTCGACCCTGATCGGGCGCCTGCTCTACGATTCCAAGTCGATTTTTGAGGACCAGTTGGAAGCGGTCGAGGAAAGCTCGCGCAAGCGGGGAGATGAAAACGTCAATCTTGCTCTCCTCACAGACGGGTTGCGGGCGGAGCGGGAACAGGGCATCACGATTGATGTGGCCTACCGCTACTTCGCCACGCCCAAGCGGAAGTTCATTATCGCGGATACACCGGGACATATCCAGTATACCCGGAACATGGTGACCGGGGCCTCCACGGCCAACCTGGCGATCATCCTGATTGATGCCCGGAAGGGAGTGATTGAACAGACCAAGCGGCACTCCTTCATCGCAAACCTGCTTCGGATTCAGCAAGTCGTCGTGGCGGTCAACAAGATGGATCTGGTCGACTATTCGGAGGAGGTCTACGACCGCATCGTGAAGGAATATGAAGCCTTTGCCTCTCGTCTCGACAGCATCGTCGGGATCCAGACCATTCCAATTTCCGCGCTGGAAGGGGACAACGTGGTGGACCGTTCGGAGAAGACCCCCTGGTATGAAGGGCCTTCTCTCCTCTATCATCTGGAGAACGTCTATATCGGGGGGGAGGAGAATCACGTGGACCCACGCTTTCCCGTGCAGTGGGTGATCCGGCCCCAGAGCGAGCAGTGGCATGACTTCCGGGGCTATGCGGGGCGGGTCGCGGGTGGAGTCTTCAAGCCCGGGGACGAAGTAACGGTCCTGCCGTCCGGGTTTTCCACCAGGGTGAAGGGGATTCACAGTGCCGAGGGAGAAAAGAGCGAAGCGTTTTCCCCGCAGTCGGTCTGCCTTACCCTGGAAGATGAGATCGATCTGTCTCGCGGAGACATGATCGCGAAGCCCAATAACCAGCCCATGATCGGGCAGGATATTGATGCGATGCTCTGCTGGTTCTCGCGCAGTCCGATGCGGGGTCGGGGGAAATACATCCTCCGCCACACGACCAGGGAAACGAAAGCGATCGTGCAGGAGATCCGTTACCAGGTGGACATCAATACCCTCCACAAGATTGAAGAGGTGGACTCCTTCCAGTTGAACGAGATCGGACGGGTCAAACTCCGGACGGCGGTGCCACTCCTGCATGATGCGTATCGCCGCAATCGGCATACCGGCTCCTTCATCCTCATTGATCCGGGCACAAATGAGACGGTTGGGGCGGGCATGATTCTGTAGAGACAGGCAAATGGAGCACGTAGAACAGACACTAAGCAGAATTGAGGACGGCTCGGCCGTCATCGGGGTCGTGGGACTGGGCTACGTCGGCCTGCCGCTCGTCCTGGGATTTGCAGGCCGCGGATTCCATGTCATCGGGCTTGATATCGACCAGGGGAAGATTGATGCGATCAAGGCCGGTAAAAGCTATATTGAGCACATTCCCAGTGAGCCAATCGCGGAAGCGGTGCGGAATGGAAAGCTGGAGGTGACCACTGATTTTTCGGTGGCGAGCCGGGCCGACGCGCTGATCATGTGCGTTCCCACTCCACTCAACGGCCACTACGAGCCGGATCTCAGTTTTGTCATCAATACGATCGACAGCCTCGTCCCGCATTTGCGGGCCGGCCAGGTTGTAAGCTTGGAGAGCACCACCTACCCCGGAACTACGGACGAGGAGCTGCGCCCCCGCATCGAGAGCCGTGGACTTGTGGCCGGGGAAGATGTTTTTCTCGTCTACTCGCCGGAGCGTGAGGACCCGGGCAATCCGGATTTCTCGGCCACCAAGATCCCCAAGGTGGTTGGAGGCACGACCGAAAACTGTGCGCGGGTCGGCCAGGCGCTTTACCAGGCCGTGATTTCTGAAGTCGTGCCCGTCCGCTCCACCCAGGTGGCCGAGTTCACCAAGCTGCTGGAAAATATTTATCGCGCCGTCAACATCGGGCTGGTGAATGAGCTCAAGGTGGCTGCGGACCGGATGGGAATCGACATCTGGGAGGTCATTGAGGCTGCCGCTACCAAGCCGTTCGGGTTCAAGCCGTTCTACCCCGGGCCGGGGTTGGGCGGGCACTGTATCCCCATCGACCCATTTTACCTGACGTGGAAGGCGCGGGAATATGGCGTGCACACGCGCTTCATCGAGCTGGCGGGGGAAATCAATAACAGTATGCCGCACTGGGTGGTGCAGCGCACGATGGAAGCTCTCAATGAGCGCTCCAAGTCGGTGAAGGGGAGCCGGATCCTCCTGATGGGACTGGCTTACAAGGAGAATGTGGATGACATGCGTGAGTCCCCGACTTTCGAGCTGATGGATGAATTGGCCGGGCTGGGTGCGGAGGTGTGTTACCACGACCCGCACATTCCCGAGGTCACCCCCACCCGGGAACATGCCCGGTGGACGGGGACCCGGTCGGTGGAGTGGAGTGAGGAGGTCATCGGGGACTTTGATTGTGTCCTGATCGCAACCAATCACGAGGCCTTCGATCTGCAGAACCTTCTTGAGTGGGCCGACCTGGTGGTTGATACCCGTAATGCCATCTCGAAGGCAGGACTGGCCCCTCGCAGCGGGCAGCTGGTGAAAGCCTAGACCGACCGAGAGGCACAACGTTGCCATCCCATGAACAACGAGCCGTTTCACAAGCTCCTCGATGAGGCGGAAGAAGCCCTCAGGCGATTCCGTGGAGTGGCGGAAGCCCCGGTCCGTGCGGCGGCTGACCTGATCCTGCAGAGCGAGGGGAAGGTGGTGGTTACCGGGGTGGGGAAGTCCGGAATCATCGGACACAAGACACAGGCAACACTGGCTTCAACGGGCACACCGGCCGTTTTCCTCAATGCGGCGGAGGCCCTGCATGGCGACATGGGCGTGGTGTGTGAAGGTGACGTTGTCCTCATGGTTTCCAATAGCGGGGAGACCGCTGAACTCCTCCGCATGCTACCCAGCCTGCGAACCATCGGGGTGAAGACAATCGGTCTCCTGGGGAACCCGGGAAGCACGCTTGCGGGGCACCTTGATCTTGTGGTGCCACTGGAAATCCGAGAGGAGGGAGACGCGTTGAACCTGGCACCGATGTGCAGTACGGTCCTGGCACTCGTGGCCGGCGATTGTCTTGCAGCCACCCTGCAGGCGGAACGTGGTTTTGGAGAAGAGGAGTTTGCGGTTCTGCATCCCGGGGGAGCACTGGGGCGCCGCCTCCTGCTGAGCGTGCAGGATGTCATGCAGCCTCGCCAGCGGGTGGCCGGGTTGGCGAAGAGTGCCAGTTTCCACGAAGTGGTGAGTGCGCTGACAAAGTACCCGCTTGGTCTGGTTTGTATCCTCGATGCCGAGGACAGGATCCTGGGCGTGATTTCGGAGGGAGACGTGCGCCGCGCAGTGATGGAGCGCCGTTATGAGGACAGCGCCGAACTGATGATGACCACGACACCCGTTCTCGTCTCGGGGGGCGACCGGCTGTCGCGGGTTCTCGAGGTGATGGAGAATCCGGAGCGCCGGATTTATGCCGTGCCCGTGGCCGATGAAGAAGGGCGCTTGCAGGGTCTGGTGCGCATGCACGACCTGCTGGGATCCTAGGAACAAGACGCGGAAGGAAACAGCTGTGAAAGTAGGAGTCATCGGGACAGGTCACTGGGGAGGTAATCTTGTTCGCAACCTGGCCGAGATGCAGGTGCTGACCGGGGTGGCCGATCCTCTGGAAAGCAACCGTGCCAGGTCCCTCGAAGATGCTCCCGGCATCGAAACTTTCGAGGATGCGTCCACGATGATGGATGCCGGTTACGACGCAGTGGCCATTGCGACCCCGGCGGCTACGCATTTTGAGATTGCCCGGCAAGCCCTGAACGCAGGGTTGGACGTGTTCGTGGAAAAGCCAATGACGCTTGACCCGGACGACGCCTCAGCGCTTCACCAGCAGGCCCTGGAGGAAGAGCGAATCCTCATGGTGGGGCACCTCCTGCTCTACCAGCCGGCCATTGAGTTCATTGCCGGATACCTGCGAAGCGGGGAGCTTGGGGAGGTCTACACCATGCACCAGCGTCGCTCCAAGCTGGGCCGGGTGCGGGACAAGGAGAACGTGATGTGGAGTTTTGGAGTGCACGATGTGGCAGTGCTGCTGTCCCTCGCGGGTGGGGCCCCCACCCGGGTGCTGGCCTCCGGGCACGCGGCCCTCACCCCGGGAGTTGAGGACGACACCTACCTGCATCTTGAGTTTTCGAACGGAGTGAAGGCCCATCTCCACAACTCCTGGCTCTGGCCGCGGATTGAGCGTGAACTCATCGTGGCGGGAGAGCGTGGGATTCTGGTCTTTGATGAACAGTCCAGCCGGGTTGTTCTCCACCGCAAGACGGTCGACTCGACTCTGGCCCATCACGATGAAGGGGAGGAGATCCTCTTCGAGGGAAGCGGGCAGCCCCTGCGTCTCGAATTGGAGCATTTCCTGGAGTGTTGCCGGGAGCGCAGACAACCTCGGTCGGACGGGCGGAACGGTTTTGAGGTGGTGCAGGTGCTCCAGGAAGCGGAAGGTCAGCTGAACGCATGAGCGCGAACTATCAGGCACACGGGAGCGCGATCATTGATGAGGGCGCCGAGATCGGGGAAGGGACCCGGATCTGGCATTTTGCCCATGTGTGCAGCGGGGCCCGGATTGGAGAGCGCTGCTCCTTTGGGCAGAATACGATGGTGGCTCCGGGGGTGACCATCGGCTCAAACGTGAAGGTCCAGAACAACGTCTCCATCTACACGGGGACGGTGGTTGAGGATGACGTTTTTCTTGGGCCCTCCTGCGTGCTTACCAATGTGACCAACCCGCGTTCCCAGGTGAAACGCCAGTCCCTCTATGAGCAGACGCTGATCCGGCGGGGTGCCACGGTGGGAGCGAATGCAACGATCGTCTGCGGAGTGGTGATTGGGCGGTATGCCTTCATCGCGGCCGGGGCGGTGGTCGCCCGGGATATTCCGGACTATGGCTTTGTAATGGGCGTTCCCGGCCGGTTGCACGGGTGGATGTCCCGGCACGGTCACCGCCTGATCAACCCTGACGAGGAAGGCATCCTGACCTGTCCCGAAAGCGGATACCGCTATCAGGTGCGGGATCAGGTTCTCCGCTGCCTCGATCTCGATGAAGAGGCCCCTCTTCCTCCCGGTCTTGCGGAGGGAGAGAGAAGCTACGATGAATTCAAGGGCGGAACATCGCCCTGACCGATTTCCGCCTACTGCCCGATACCCCATGAAAGTCCCACTTCTCGATGTCAACGCACAGAATCTTCCGCTGGAAGAGGAACTGACTGCCACCTTTACCCGGGTTCTCCGTTCCGGGAGATTCATCATGGGCCCCGAGGTGGAGGCCCTGGAGGCCGAGGTCGCGGAGTTTGTCGGAGCCAGACATGGCATCGGAGTCACCTCGGGCACTGACGCCATTCTGCTCTCCCTGATGGCGCTCGACATCGGCCCGGGAGATGAAGTCCTCTGTCCGACCTTCACTTTTTTTGCGACCGCTGGCTGTATCGCGAGAACGGGAGCGACCCCTGTGTTTGTGGATGCCTGTCCGGTGTGTTTCAACCTCGACATCGATGATGCCGCTCGCAAGGTCACCGCGAAGACGAAAGCGATCATCCCGGTGCACCTTTTCGGCCAGTCTGCGGAGATGGATGCCGTGATGGCGTTGGCGTCCGAGCACGGGCTGCGGGTGATCGAGGACGGTGCCCAGGCCATCGGGTCGCGTTACAGGGGGCGGGGGTGCGGGTCCATGGGAGACTTCGGAACCTACAGCTTCTTTCCTTCCAAGAATCTCGGAGGATTCGGGGACGGAGGAATGGTGGTCTGCAATGACGAGAGTTTGGCCGAGCGGGCACGCATTCTGCGCATGCATGGTTCGCAGCCGAAATACTATCATCGGGAAGTGGGCGGGAATTTCCGTCTCGACCCCCTGCAGGCCGCCCTGCTCCGGGTTAAAATGCGGCACTACGACGACTACACGCGGGCCCGGCAGGGAAATGCAGCCTACTACGCGGAGAAACTCTCAGCGCTGGAGGGCGTGGTCTCCGCCAAGCCGGAGCATTGCTGCTGTGCGAGTGCGCAGGAGGAGGCGCTCGGGGAGGCCGGGATCGTCCTCCCGGCACGCTACGACCACAACGAGCATATCTGGAACCAGTTTACCCTGCGTGTTCGCGGTGAAGGTCGGCGCGATGCGCTCCGGCAGCACCTCGTGGACTGCGGAATCGGGTGCGAGATCTACTATCCGCTCACCATGGACCAGCAGGAATGCTTTGCGGATCTTCCCGAGAGCAGCCGGATGGGGAATGGTGTCGCGCATCAGCTCGCCTCGGAGGTTCTCAGCATCCCGGTTTACCCGGAGCTCACCCGGGAGATGCAGGATGTGGTCGTGGCGTCCATTGCGGAGTTTCCTGGCGGGAATTGAAGAAGGCGTCTGATGGCTGTGATTCTCTACGATGGCGAGTGCGGAATGTGCACGGCGTCCGTCCAGTTCGTTCTTGAACGGGATCGCAACGGCGTGTTCTGCTTCGCCTCGCTGCAGTCTGAGGCGGGCCGTGGGATCCTGAAAAAGCACGGGGTCGAGGAGGTGCAGCTCGATACAATGTATCTCAGCGCCGGAGATGAGCTTTTCGAGCGGAGTACGGCAGTCTTGAAGATTGGGAGTCAGCTCCCGCATTACCGTATTGTAGCCAGAATCGGTTTTCTCGTGCCCCGCCTTCTTCGCGACTGGGTTTACAACTTGATTGCGAGAAACCGACATCGACTGAGGGGGAGCGATCGGTGCCAGAGGCCCACGGAAGAGCAGCGGGTGCGGTTTCTCGATCTGCGTCAGTAAGTGGCGAGCAGAGCAATTGACTTGATCCCCCGCCTAGTCGGGCGGAGAGTAGCGGACGGACTCCCAATATCATGAAACCATGAAACGATTTTCGCACGGCCTCGGGATAGTGATCGTCTTGTTGATGACCTGCAGCTTGCCTGTTGGGGCCACGGCAGAGGAAACGCTTGAGAACTATCGGGAAGCCTTTGAGAAGCGGATGAACGACGAGCTGGACGAGCAGGGAAACGCGGCCCGTGAATTGCGAGGCAAGTATCTCGAGGCTCTCAGGAAGCTGAAGATCGAACTGGGAAGAGCGGAGAACCTGAAGGGAGCGGCTCAGGTAGTGGACGAGATCGAGCTGATTGAGGATGGGGAGGAGTCCGAGGAGCTGCCGGATACTGCTGATCCGAAGTTCCGGCGGGTGCGGGAATATTGGGAGCGGGGCCTGACCGATATCCGGACGGCGCGAAACAAGAAGCTCAAGACGACTGTAAGCCTTTATTTGAAAGCGCTCGACACCGAGAAGCGTCGACTCACCCGGGCGGGAAAAATCAAGGATGCCCTCCTCTTTGAAGAAGAGGAGAAGCGCGTGAAGAGCCTGCCAGAGGTGCAGGCCATGGCCGAAGTCCCGGGGCCGAACAGGCCGGGAGAGGTCCGCGACCTGGCGCTTTTCTCGAACGGGGCCCGGGCATCCGGGGCCAACGATGAGCGACATCTGATTGACGGAAAGATCAGGCACAGCGATCGGGGAGGTTTCGCCTGGGGGAAGATCCCCTGTACCTTTGATGTGGACCTGGGCGCCGAATACACGCTCAACAGGATTCGGATGCTCCTCTACGAAGCTGACAACCGCCGCTATGGCTACCGCCTGCTGGTTTCTCCTGATGGGGAGATCTGGAAAGAGGTTCAGTCGGCCTCGAGGGCGAAGAGCTGGCAGGAAATCGAACTTAAGAATGAAAAGGTCCGCTACATCCGGATCAAGGGAGCCGACAATACTGAGAATCGAAACTTTCACGTGGTGGAAGTCGAGGCCTACGGCTCCTAGGCGATCTTTGATTGCCGGGTAAACAATACAGCGGCTTGAGCCTTGGGGAGTCTTCCGGCGGCCCCGGGAGCCCTTTGGTGAAGAGAGAATTGAGGATTTGTTCTCACAGGCTGAATGGCGAGAAGATCACGGACATTCAAGGCGTCTGTCCTTGCTTCGGGCAATGCCGCAACCGCGTTGGTCACACTCCTTCTGGCGGCAGTTCTTTCGAGGCATTTCGACAAGGTCGATTACGCGACTTACCGGCAGACCCTTCTGGCCTACAAGTTTGCCGCGCCCCTTCTGACTCTGGGATTGCCGGCCGCTCTCTACTATTTTCTTCCTGCCGAAAAGAGTCGCTCCCGGGCGATTCTCCTCGAGAACCTGATGCTCCTCGGAGTGACGGGGCTGGCCTGCTCCCTGTTCCTCGCGCTGGGAGGAAACGTTCTGATTGCGGAGCGTTTCTCCAATCCGGATCTGGAGAAGACGCTTCTGATCTTTGCGCTATACCCAGCCCTCTTTCTTCCTGCAACGGCGGTGAGTGCGACTCTCGTGGTGCGGGAGAAGATGAGCTGGCTCTTCCTGCACACGGTGGGGACACGGCTTCTTCGGCTGGGCCTGGTACTGGTGGCGATATGGCTTTTCCCAGGCAGCCCGCTGGCAGCGGTCGGTGCGACGACGATCTCAGGCGTGGTCGTGTTCGCGTCCGCGATCTTCCTCATGCTGCGCGCGGTGCGACGGGGGGATCAGTGGCGCCCCACCCGGAGGGGGGTCTGGTTGCAGCTGAAGTATGCCGTTCCGCTGGGACTGGCGGCGATGCTGGAAACCCTCGCTCTGGGGATCGACCAGGTTCTGGTCTCCATGCTCTGTTCGCCGGAGCGCTACGCGGTATACGTGAACGGGGCAATGGAGATTCCGTTCCTTCGTGTCATCACCGCGGCAGCCACCGCGGTCATTCTTCCGGATTTGGTGGCCTTCTACAAAGAAGGGAAGAAGAAAGAGGCGCTGGGGCTCTGGCAGAGGAGCGCTCGCAAGGTGTCGCTGCTGCTCCTGCCGGTCGGAGGGGCGCTCTTCGTTACGGCACCGGAGTTGATGACCCTGCTTTATTCGGCCGACTACATGGAAAGTTCCCGGCCGTTTCGTATCTATCTCCTTCTGCTCCCGGCCCGCTTGATTTACTTCGGGGCGATCTTTCAGGCGGCGGGACGCTCCGACCTGATTCTCAAACGAGCCGTTGGGACACTGGTTTTGAACACGGTGTTGAGCTACCCACTGGTCTATTACTTCGGGATAGAAGGCGCGGCCTGGGGAACTGTGCTGGTCTTCTGGCTCTACGTCATCCCCTACTGCATCCGGTTTTGTGCTCGCCTTCTCGAGACGGGTTGGAGCGGCCTCATGCCTTATCGTTATGTTGGAATGCTCCTCCTCGCCATTACTGTTTCGGGAGCGGCTGCCCTCTGGATGCGACACTGGTTTGCGTCGGACTTCTTTGTCGTGAACCTTGCGCTGGGGCTGGGAATCTATCTCTGTGTGCTTGCTCCCCTGCTCTTCGTCTTGTGCCGGGAGGATCTTCAGGGCTATTGGCGGGCGATCAAGCGACGGGCGGGTAGGGGCCGCCGCTCCTGATAAAGTTTAATCCATGAAATGCACCACGATTATCGGGGCGCGTCCGCAGTTCATCAAGGCGGCCCCGGTCAGCAGTGCCCTTGCGGGAGCAGGAATCGATGAGGTGCTCGTTCACACCGGGCAGCACTACGATGCGGGCATGTCCGAAGTCTTCTTCAAGGAGCTTCGGATTCCGGCCCCGGCCCACAACCTGGGACTGGGAGGGGGCACCCACGGAGCCATGACTGGGCGCATGCTCGAGGCGATCGAGAAGATCCTGATGGAGGATCGCCCGGACTGGGTCCTGGTTTATGGGGACACCAACTCCACCCTTGCTGGGGCCCTGGCCGCGACGAAGCTGCATATCCCCCTTTGTCATGTGGAAGCGGGCCTGCGGTCGTGGAATCGCCGCATGCCGGAAGAGGTAAATCGTGTCCTGACTGATCATGTCTCGACCCGTTTGTTCTGTCCCAGTGAGCCAGCGGTAGAGAATCTGCGGCGGGAAGGCATCACGGAGGGCGTGGAGGTGGTGGGAGATGTCATGGCCGATGCCAGTCAGCTGGCCCAGCAGATGATTGCGGGTCGGGCGGCTGAGTTTCTGAACATCACAGACCCGGCGGTCTTGGACCTGGAGTATGCCCTCCTGACCCTGCACCGCGCCGAGAACACCGATGATGCCGGGAGGATTCGAGCGCTCGTCGCGCAGTTGAATGCGCTTGAGATGGCGGTGGTTTTTCCTGTTCACCCGAGGACCAGGAAGACCCTGGAGCGCGAGGGGATCCCGCTGGCCGCGCATATCCTCCCCGTAGATCCTGTAGGCTACCTGGAAATGGCGACCCTGCTGGGAGGGGCCTGCCTGGTGCTGACGGATTCCGGCGGCCTGCAGAAGGAGGCCTACTGGAGCAAGACGCCGTGCGTTACTCTGCGTACGGAGACGGAGTGGATAGAGACGGTTGAGGCAGGGTGGAATATCCTGGTCGGGGATGATTTCGAGGGCATCCCCGGCATGATCGCGAGTGTGAGCAGTGTGACCGGGTGGAGTCCGCTCTACGGCGATGGGAAGGCGGCGGAGCGAATCGCGGCCTCCCTCGGGCGATAAGGCATGGTCATTTATCACTACCCCAAGGAGCTGGCCGCTGAGATGGCCGCCGGGTCGGCTTTGCGTCCCGTGCAGATGGCCGAGGCCTTCCAGCGTATCGGAGAGGAAGTCATCGAGATCACCGGCTCTGGGCCGGAGCGGGTAGGTCGAGCGAGAAATCTGGAGGCCCGCCTCACCGAAGATGCGGTTCTCTACTCGGAATCGGTAAACCTGCCGCCGGCAGTGACGTGGTTGCGTCGGCACCCCTGGCACATGAATTTTGATTACCGTCTCATACGCCGCCTGCATGACCTCGGGGTGCCCACCGGATTGTTCTATCGAGATATCTACTGGGTCCTCGAGGACACGAAGGCGATCAGCCTGAAGTCCTTCGTCAAGAAGCGCCTGACCCCTGCCTTCGCCCGCCGGGAGCTGCGGCATTATGAACAGTCGCTCGATGTGCTCTTCCTGCCACACAGGAACATGGGGAAATATATTCCGTTCCCATTTCCAGACACGGAGATGCGGACACTGCCGCCGGGTGGCGTTTGGCGGGAACTGAAGGAAGATGGCGCGGTAACACAGGCGGCAGCCCGGAACAATGGTGCGCTGAACCTGCTGTATGTTGGGAACATTGCTCCGCCTCATTACGATCTGCGGCCCTACGTTGATGCCGTTGAAGAGCTCTCGTGCGCCACGCTCGACCTGGTCACGCGGGAACGGGCCATGGAGCACCATGGCCATCTCTATCGCTTCGGCGAACGCAAGAATATCCGGCTGGCCCACGTGCATGGGAAGGGCCTTGAGCCATTCTACCAGCGGGCTGACCTGGCTCTGGCGGTACGTGACGATACCGAGTATCTCGCATTTGCCATGCCGGTGAAAATCTTCGAGGCGATCTCGTTTGGAGTGCCCTTGGTGGTCTCGAGGGGATTGCGGGTGGTGGCCGAGCTCGTGGAGCGGGAAAAGATCGGGTGGGTGATCGAGTCCCCAGCTGAGTTCGGCAAGCTCCTCGGCCACCTGGCAAGGAACCCTGCGGACCTGCAGGAGGCGCGCGAGCGTGTTCGCAGGGCTCGGGTTCGCCATACGTGGGAGGCCCGGGCGCGCGAAGTGGTGGAAACCCTGCGGAAGATCAAGAAATCATGAAATCACAACTCAAGGCGGTCGCCATGGAGGTCCGGTTCCAGCTGGCGTGCCGTGAACAGCTCGCTCCCTTGATGTGGCCCTACCGGATCGGGCGCACCCGGCGGCGCAGAAGGAAGGTGCCTAACTATGACACCCGCGAATCCTATACCAATGCCGAACAGAGGATCATCATTGATGGTTTCCCAGGCTCGGCGAACTCCTACGCGACCGAGTTGTTCGTGGATCTGCAGGGGGAGTCCTTTGTCTTCGGGCACCACTTTCACAGCCCGGCGGAAACGATCAAGGGCATGAAGATGGGGATCCCGGTCCTCCTGACGCTTCGCCACCCCGTGGATGCGGTGTGCTCGATGGTGCGGCGCTGGCCCTTTGTGAAATATGAACGGGCCCTGATCTGGTATGGAATGTTCTACGAGGCCTTCGAACCTTACGTGGACCAGATCACGGCATGCGACTTCAGCCTGCTTATCGCAGACTTTTCCGGGGTCATTCATGCCGTGAATGACAAGCACGGCACCGGGTTCAACGGCGAGGTCACCGCGTCCATGAAGGAGACCCGCACGCCGCGTACAAACGAGGATCGCGAAAAGAAAAGGATGGAGAAGGAACGCCTGCGGCAGGAGCTGGAGGACTCCTCCTCGAACGAGGTCATCGGGCAGGCCATTGCAACCTACGAGCGCTTCCTGAGCCGTCCGGAAGTGCTTCAATCCGGGAAGGGAAAGACGTCTTGAAGACTATCATCCGGAAGTTCCGGCAGTGGTTCATGAACACCATGCCGGGGCCGTATGTCAGGCTCTCCAAGCTGGTGTGCCGGCACGTCCTGTTCCAGCGGGAGAGGCGCTATCTCAATGGGGAACTGGAGCCGCGCACGGGCGAGCCCAGTGTCATCTTCTTCGGGGGGCACCGTGCGGCATCCATGTTCCTGGGCAAGGTGTTCTCCCAGCTTGCCGCTGATGCGGAGCTGCGCCGGGTCGACCTCGAGAGCTACTTCCTGCACACGGATCGCTCCAAGGTCGACCAACTCTTCACCGCGGGCGAGTGCGAGCCTCTCTTCCGGAAGGAGGGTTATTTCTTCGGGCCGCTGCGGCGGCCGGTGTTGCTTGAAGACCTGGACAGCTACCGGGTGATTCTCGTATTGCGTGATTTGCGCGATGTGCTGACTTCAGGATACTACTCCATCGTGTATGCGCATACTGTCATCGACGAGCTACATCTCGAGGCAAAGGAACGGGCCGCGGCCCAGGGCGTGGATGAATACGTGAGGGAGAATCTGCCGGCGTGGAAGGCGCGCTACCTCGAGGTGCTTGACTGGGCTGACACCTCAGGGATCAAGGTGGAGCGCTACGAGGACATGGTGGAAGACTTTGGCGGGTGGTTGCGCCGTGTCACCCCGCCGCTGGGCCTGGACGGCAACCAGCGCCTGATCGAGGAGATCATCTCCCAGGCGGACTTCGATGTGGTCAAGGAGGACAAGACCGCTCACAAGCGGAGTGTGAAGGCGGGGTCGCACGCCCGTAAGTTGCAACCCGAAACCACAGAGTTCCTGGACCGGGAACTGGCCGAAGTGCTTGAGCGCATGGGATATCAGAAGGGCAGCTGAGATGAGCAGGAAAGTACTCACGGTCTTTGGGACTCGCCCGGAGGCCATCAAGATGGCCCCGGTGGTCCAGGAGCTCGGTCGACACCAGAACGTGCAGACCGAGGTATGCGTGACCGCGCAGCATCGTGAGATGCTCGATAGCGTGCTGAAATTGTTCGGGATCGAGCCCGATCATGATCTCGATATCATGGCTCCGGGCCAGACCCTGTATGACATCACGAGCAGGGTGCTCTGCGGAATGGGCAAGGTGCTTCAGGCAAGCCGGCCTGATCTCGTGCTGGTCCACGGTGACACCACGACTTCCACCAGTGCTGCCCTGGCCGCCTTCTATGAGCGAATTCCGGTCGGGCACGTCGAGGCAGGCCTGCGGACGAACGACATTTACAGTCCATGGCCGGAGGAAATGAATCGTCTCCTCACCGGCCGGCTGGCCTCCTATCACTTTTCCCCAACGCAGCAGAGCGCAGCCAATCTGCGCAGTGAAAATATTCCGGAGGAACGGATTTTCGTTACCGGGAATACGGTGATCGACGCTCTGCAGCATGTGGTGGCCAGAATCAGGGAGGGTGACGTGAGGCCTGATGTCGTCGAGCAGCTTGTTGGCCATGGAGTGCCCGCCGGGCGCTACCGTGACTGGCAGGAGGGTCACCGCGGGCTCGTTCTCATCACCGGCCACCGCCGCGAAAACTTTGGACAGGGGTTTCTTGAAATCTGTGATGCAATTGGCGAGCTCGCCTCGCGGCACGAGGGAACGGATTTTCTGTATCCCGTGCACCTGAATCCCAATGTCCGGGAGGTCGTTCATGGCCGATTTGGAGCGGGCGGGACTCCCCTTGGGAACGTGATCCTGGCCGAGCCAATGGACTACGTGCCCTTTCTGGCCCTCATGTCGGTCTGCCGCCTTGTTCTTACGGATTCGGGCGGGGTCCAGGAAGAGGCTCCGGGGCTGGGCAAGCCCGTTCTCGTAATGCGCGATACCACTGAGAGGCCGGAAGCGGTGTCTTCCGGGACGGTCAAGCTGGTGGGGACGGACCGCACTGTAATTGTCGAGCACGTTCATGAGCTTCTCACTGACGCGGAGGCATACGGCAGGATGGCCAATGCGGTGAACCCCTACGGCGACGGGCAGGCCGCTCCGCGGATCGTGCGCCACTGCCTCGAGCTGATTGCAAGGACCGAGTGATTCGGCCATGAAGATAGGCATTGTCACCACTTGGTTTGAGCGAGGCGCGGCCTACGTTTCAAAACAGTATCTCAACCTCCTGGAAGAGAACCACGAGGTCTTCATCTATGCCAGGGGAGGAGAAGGTTACGCCAAGGGGGATCCCAACTGGGACAGCCCCAACGTGACCTGGGGGAAGAAGCCACTCCTGCAGACCAATCTCACGCCCATCCGGAGGGCGGACCTCGAGCGCTGGGTCCGCCGCAATGGTATCGAACTGGTCATCTTCAATGAGCAGCGCTGGTGGCCTCCGGTCATCTGGCTCAAGGAACTGGGAGTGATCGTCGGTACTTACGTGGACTATTACACCGAGGAGACGGTCCCGCTTTTCGAGAGCTTCGACTTCCTGCTCTGTAACACTGCACGCCACCTCAGCGCCTTTGACTGGCACCCGCAGGCGCATTATGTGCCCTGGGGAACGGACGTGAATCTTTTCAAACCAGGCGCCAAGAGCACGGCTGACGCAGACAAACTGGTCTTCTTCAATTCATCGGGATACAGCCCGGACCGGAAGGGGGCAGATGTTCTCATCAAGGCATTCGCCAGGCTTACCGCACCAGATGTGAAGCTGCTCATTCACTCCCAGGTGGATCTCCGAAAGTTTTATCCGGATCTCGGGGATGAGATCGACCGGCTGGTGAAGGGGGAACGTCTTGAGGTGGTCGAGGAGAGCGTGTCGGCTCCGGGCCTCTACCACCGGGGGGATGTCTACTGCTACCTCTCCAAGCTCGATGGGATCGGCCTTACCCTGGCCGAGGCGATCAGCTGCGGTCTGCCTGCGATTACTCCGGACCAGCCGCCCATGAACGAATTCGTGGTGGATGGCGTGAATGGAGCTCTCGTCAAGGTCAAGCGGCGCTTCTGCCGCTGGGATGGCTACTACTGGCCCCAGTGTGAGGTAGAAGAAGAGGATCTGGCGAGGAAGCTCCAGTCCTTCGTGGACCGTCGGCAGGAGATCGGGGCCTTGAAGGCGCGGGCGCGGGACTATGCCCTTGAGCACCTCGACTGGTCGCGGAGGGGGAAGCAGCTGGATGAGGTTGTGCAACTTGCCGCGGCGCGGCCGCTGCACTCCAGCCTGGCCGACCGGATCAGGCGATACGAGTTTTCACACTCACTTCTGCTCCCCCTCGTGCGTGCTCCCTACCGGATGCTCAAGAATCTTCGGCGTTAGTGCTTAACAAGGTGGAACGGTTCGAAAAATGTGGCAAGTGAGGCTTGGATTCCTATTCTCTGGAAAAAGCTCCCCCCGTATGCTCACGAGCGAGTTGGCGGGTGTCCCGCAGTCGAACGCCGGATTTCCCTTCGATTTGAACGCCTTCGGCTTCGGAATGACCAACTAAAAGATCCCCAATGGGTAGTTTCAGAATAGGACCGATTGTCCTGATGGTCACCATGATGGCCCTCGGGCTGGTTGTCGTCATGACGATCCTGACGGGGACGGGGAATGTGATCGGGGCGACTTACCGCTTCGTATGGATTCCGGCCTTCCTCCTTGGGTGTGTCGCTCCCCGGGCATCCGTGTATGTGCTGGCTGTGCTGGCGGCCTACCTGGACATTCCGAAGAAAATGCTCGTGATCGCGGGTGTCCTGCACATGGATTTCAGGGACGTCTACTTCATCCTGGCCGTCCCGCCGGTCATGCTGCTCGGCATGGTCCTTCATTACCTGGCGAGTTTCGCCCTGCGGGTGCGGCTCCTGACCAGGCGGGAGACTCTTCTGTTCTGCGTGGCGACCTTTCTGGTCGCCGCGACCGCGGTTATTGCGGTCGCCAAGACCGGGGTCGGAATGCAGATGCTCAAACCGCTGGCGAACACCTCCGCCTACTATGGATTGATTTTCGTGCTGCCTCTTGCGTTGCCTGGGGTGGTGGACGTCCAGAAATACCTGCGATTCGTGGTTCTCATCATGGTGCCGGCAGCGCTTCACGCCCTATGGCACTTCTTTTTCGGGCTCTTTGAGTTTGAGCACAAGTACATGGAGACCGGGTTCTCCATCAACCTGAAATACCTTCTCTGGGGGGAGGGAATCTTCGGTCCCTTCTCGGCCCAGGGCCCACTGGCGACCTGTATGGCGATCTGCGCTGCGATCTGTCTGTCCCCGCTCTTGTTCCGGGGCCGAATCGCGAAGGAATATCGAATCCTCCCCATTGCGGTTTGTTTACTCCTTTTCCTTCTCTACGCGACCGCAGCCGTGCTTTCCCTCAAGCGTGGACCGCTCCTGGTGATCCCGGGTGCGGTTTTCGGATTGATCGTCCTGCGGAGTGGAATCCTGACGATTGCGACCTATGGGGTGGCGCTGACCGGCCTGGTCCTGCTCGTGGTGCTGGGGGAGGACCTTGCCTACAAGCTCGAGGAGTGGCAGACGTGGATTTACAATATCACTGGAACCCAGGGTGCGAATGCGGATCTCTTCAGGGTGCGGACCTTCCATACGCGTTTCGTGGATTTCAGTCTGCTCGCTGACGGGAGTAACTGGGCGCCCTTCGGGGCGGAAGAATTCCAGGGGGACGATGCCTATCACGTTCATGCTCTGGTTGTCCGCTTTGTCCTGAAGTATGGCTATGTCCCAATCGGAATCGCCCTTGCTCTTTTCATTCCCTGCCTGGTCTACGCCCACCGACGCCTGATCAGGATGTCGAGAGGCAAATCCGTCGAGGTCCTCCAGCTGCGCCTGATGGCAGCCCTCGCCTTCTCTCTTCTGGGAGCGTCCGCCCTGGGGGTCCTTTCCATGGAGGCCTATCCCAACCCCTACTTTTTCGGCGTCTTTCTTGGAGTGGTGGCAGCCGGGTTGACGCGCTCCAAACAGATCGAGGAAGAGAAAGCTCTGACAGCCGGGGCGAATTATGAGCAGCCGCCGGTCCTGGCCCCGGGACCAGTGCGTCCTGCGAATCAGTAGGTCGCGCTTTTAACTGCTGGCTCGAACCTGACACCCGGAACGGGGAGGATCGCCTCCTCCCTTGAGCGCCCCGGGGATGTTGACCGTGAAGATTTTGTCTGAGAATGTGGACGAGGACCGACCTCTGCGTGTCCTCATGGTTCACAATCATTACCTCGTGCGTGGAGGGGAGGATGCGTCCTTCGCCGCTGAATGTGGACTCCTGCGTTCTGCGGGTCATGAGGTGGAAGTCTATGTTCGCGAAAATGAGGAGATCGAACAGCAGGGGCGACTGCGAACCGCGGTGGGGACGTTCTGGTCGAGGCAAAGCCGGCGCGAGGTGGCGGGCATACTGGCGGCGGGGTCCTTTGATGTGCTGCACGTGCAGAATTCCTTTCCCCTCATCTCACCCTCGGTCTACGGGGCTGCGCAGGACGCGGGGGTGGCCGTGGTGCAGACCTTGCGGAATTACCGCCCTCTCTGTGCCAGCGCATTGTTCCTGCGGGCAGGCGAACACTGTGAACTCTGTCTTGGAAAGACTGTTGGGTGGGGCGGACTCCGGTATCGATGTTACCGTGGGAGCCTTCCGGGCTCAGCTGTGGTGGTTGGAATGAATGCGCTGCACAAGTTGCGAGGCACCTATCCACGGGAAGTGAATCGTTTCATCGTAGCTGCCGAGATTGTTCGCCGCAAGTTTCTGGAGGGGGGGTTTCCGCAGGATCGCATCCGGGTGAAACCGAATGTCGTTCCTGATCTTCCAGACTTGCAACCCGGACCGCGACAGAAGCGAGCGATTTATGTGGGGCGTTACTCCGAGGAAAAGGGCGTGGAGCCCCTCCTGCAATCCTGGGTGGAGGGACGAATTGAAGTTCCTCTGGTCATGGTCGGTTCCGGTCCCCTGGAAGAAAAACTGCGGGCAATGACCGCCGGGAATCCACTGGTAACCTTTGCGGGGCGGCTTCCAGTGGCCGAGGCTTGCCGGGAGATTGCCGAGTCTGAACTGCTCATCCTGCCCACCCAATGCTACGAGACCTTCGGACGCACGGTCCTGGAAGCCTACGCCATGGGCACTGCTGTGATTTCTTCCCGGGGGACGGCACCTGGGGATCTTGTCCGTGAGGAAGAGACGGGATACCTGGTCGAACCGGGCAATGTGGAGAGCCTGACCTCGGCGATAAAGCGCTTCTTCAGTCTTCCGGGGCGCAGCCGGGGGGCGATGGGGCAAAGGGCGTTAGCCTGCTACCGGGCTCACTTTGACCGTAAAAGCAATCTTGAGCGTCTGACTGCGATTTACCGCGAGGCTATTGCGGATGCCGAGGCCGCCCGGGGAAGGACCGCGTCCTGATGAGAGACCTGTCGGCCGGTTCCCTCATTCGGTTGTATTTGGTGCATGATGGACGGGTATGGAAGATGCAAGCTTCCACCGGGGGTGCCCCTCCCTTGCCTTGAGCGGACATTTTCCGGGGCGGACTGAGTCCTTGCCAGCCGGAAACAATCAGTTTTTTCTATATCTCCTGCCGGACGATGAGTTCCCCTCGAAACGCCCTCAGTAGCCCCAAGCCCCTTCCCATTGCGATCGTGGTGGGAACGGTCGCTCTGGTGATGGGATATCTCTACTTCGTATTTGGATACTCCACGGGTTACGGGTTCGTGCGCTCTACGATCTGGAGCAACATGCAGCAGGGGTATGGCCAGGATGATTACGAATGGGTTTTCGGATACTTTGTGCCCCCGGCGGTGCTTGCCTTGGCTCTCGTGACGCGTAAGCGCTATGCCGGTCTGGTTCCAAAGCCGAGCTGGCTGGGCCTGGCTTTGCTGGCCCTTGCCTGCTTTATTTACTTCGGCGGCTACAAGGCGAATGAAAAATACGTTGGTTATGCTGCCGGGCAGATCTTTGTGGCGGGCTTCATCCTGTGGTTCCTGGGAACGGAGTATTTCCGGCGGGCCTTCTGGCTATGGGTTCTCTTTGGAATGACCTGGCCACTAATTTTCCTGATCGAGCCGATCTCCAGCCCGCTTCAGCTCCTGATGACCAAGCTTACGGAGGTCTATCTCAAGGTCACCGGGGTGGATGTCCTGCGCTCTGGAACCTCTCTTTACTCCTCCCCTTCGGAGGGCGTTGCAGCTGGTGAGCGGTTCTCGCTCGGAATTGCTGCAGCGTGTTCCGGTCTGCGCTCCCTGTTCGCCCTTACGATGGTGAGCATGATTTATGGCTACCTTGCGCTCAAGAATGGGTGGCACCGCCTCGTTCTGACTTCCGCGGCAGTCCCATTTGCGATCTTCGGTAATTTCATCCGCATGCTTCTGCTCTACTATGGCACGGTATGGGGCTCCAAGGAATGGGCTATTGGAACAGACGATCATCCGTCTGGATTCCATATCTCGGCCGGCCTCATGGTGTTCATCGTGGCCCTCTTCTGCATGCTGGCCCTCGTGCAGATTCTCAACGGAGGTCTGGGGTCCCTGCGGCGGAAGAAGACGCGCTCGCGGATGGTGGGGAATGATGACGAGGGCCCGGATGACAAGGACCCGGATGACGAACCGGAGGAGTCTGCACCTGTATGATGACGACCAGTCAGGCCGTGTTGCGTTGTATCCCGGTGGCTGCCCTGGTCGGCACCACGGTGGGACTGTGCCTCGCCTTCCCGAATGCCGCGGAGAATTCCGAAACAGGAATGATCTTGAAGCTTCCGGGACTCGATGGAGTCCCCGGTATTCCCGGGCATGTTGCCATTGAACGCCCCACCACCAAGGAGGAAGAGAAGTGGCTGCCAGGGGATACCGGTATCCGGAAGATGCTCTACGTTCCCACGGAATCGACAGCCACGGAGCTCGGCCAGGCGGCCGAAGACGGCATTTCGGCCAGTCTCATCCTGGGTGGAAACGATCGCCGGAGCCTGCACCGGCCCCATGTCTGTCTGCGTGCGCAGGGATGGCATATCGCCCGGAAGGAAAAGATATCCGTCGTAGTGGCCGGGCAGGACCTGGAGGTGATGGATTACACTCTGCTGCGCAAGATCAATGAAGAGGATGGGACCGTGCGGAGGGTGCGCGCCCATTACCTCTACTGGTGGATCGGAGCAAATCGGTCCACTCCATCAGACTTCGAACGTATCCTCCTCACTGTTCTCGACAACATGTTCAGGAACCTGAACAACCGCTGGGGTTATCCCAGCGTGATGGTTTACGCCGATATCAAGGGTGTCACCACCCCCGAGGAGGTCGCCGAGGCTGACAAGAAGGCCCTTCAGCGGGCCACTTCGTTCATCCAGCAGTATGCTCCCCTGTTCCAGAAGTCCCTGGGAGCGGTCGACGCTGAATGAAGACACTTTTACGCACGTTGCATGCGCCGGTTTACGAGCGGCGTCTGCAGGTCCTGGTCGATCTCATCGGGCAGCGTCTGCCTGCCGGGGAGTCGCTCCTCGATATCGGCTGCGGAGCTGGAACTCTCGGGTCGGCCCTCGCCCGCGAGCATGGTATCGAGGTGCGCGGGCTGGAAACAAATGTGCGGAAAGGATGTGCCATCCCGGTAGATCCCTATGACGGAAAGACGATTCCCTTTGAGGACGATTCGCTCGACAATGTCCTGCTTGCCGATGTTCTTCATCATGAGGAAAACCCCGGTCGCCTTCTGAGAGAAGCGGGGCGGGTCGCCCGCAAACGCGTGATCGTCAAGGATCACAAGACCGGCTCTTTCCTCGCCTGGCCGCGGATCGCTTTCCTCGATTGGGGAGCCAATGCAGGGTATGGGGTGCGTTGTCTCTTTCGTTATCCCTCTCAGGAGGGCTGGCACGAACTCTTCGGACAATGCGGGCTCGGCGTCGAGGAGGAGCGCATTTCGCTCAACCTGTATCCGCCTATCCTGAACCTGATTTTTGGTAAGCGGCTCCAGTATTTCGCTGTTCTGAGCCCCACGAGACAAAAGTCAAAATGACGAGCTCTGGAAAGATGCGCCTCGCGGCTTCTCTGGTGACCGTGGTCTGGATCTGCCTCGAGGTATGGGCCGTTGGCCCCACCATGCGGGAAAGTGACCAGGCTTCGCTTCTTGAGGGGGCGGTCCAGTTGCTTGTAGGCGACAAGGATTTCAAGGACAACGACAGTTACAATTATGACAAGCAGTACTTGTCCTACTGGGTGGTGGCCGGGTGGCTCAAGGTGCGAAACCCCGTGGAGGCTTCCTCGCTCTCCATCGTTCGGGAGGGAAACCTCCTTGCGGTTACTCTCTTCTCCCTGGCCCTGCTGGCTGCGGTAGGCTCGCAACGACGTTGGTCCGGGGTTCAGGTGGCCGTGCTCTACGGAGCGCTCTTTACTCCCGTCCTGGCGTTCTCCGGGATGTTCCTGTCGCCGAACATCATTTCCGCCTCCTTTCTCATTGTGCTCGCCGTGCTGCTTCGTCCGCTCCCCGGGAAGAAGGGGGAAGGCGGGGAGCCTGCCCGGCCTTCAGCCGGGCGGGCGGTCCTGACAGGTCTCCTCGCCTGGGCTGCCACCGCGGCCCGCCAGGATGCGATTCTCCTCCTGCCCCTTCTTGCCATGTTCTCCATCCGGGAAGATTCCGTTCGGATCCTTCTCAGGGACCGGAGAGTGAATGCGATGATTGTGGGCTCAGTTTTTGCCATCATCCTGGGCTTCCTGCTGAGCGACGGCTCCGCTGCCATGCCGAGGCCTTTCCTGGTCCTGCCCACCTTCATGGCGTTTATCGGCGGTGGGCTTGGAGCCCTCCTCCTCCTTCTTCTGGCCTTTGCGGTCACCATGGCGGGGGGCCGGTCCCTCTACCGTCTGCTGCTGGCAGGTGTGGTGCTCCTGCCGCTCATTTTTTACGCCTGCGTTCTCTATACGCCGCGGCACCTTTTCCTGCCGGCTCTCGCTGTCCTGCTGACCATTTTCTTTGATCGGGGAAACGAGGTCTGGTTTGCGATTGCGCGCCGGCGCGTGGGTCAACTCATCATCGCCCTGACCCTTGTCGGCACGATTCTTCCCTGGATTGTGGGAGCCCGGATGGCGACTTTTCGCCGGGGCGTTCCTGTGACTTCGGCCTCTACCCTCTTTCCCTCCACCGACGGGTTCTGGCCCATGGGTGCCTATGGTTGGTTCTTCAGTCGCCTCGCCAACGGGGCATTGGAACCCGTTGACCACAACCAGCGGGTCTTTGAGGCCTGGAGCACGGTCGCCCCAGCCAGTCTGCCCCGGGGGCAGGGAGCCATTCTCAGCAGCGGCCTGGTCTCCTACGGGGCGTTTCACCTTGCGCTGTTTGCCAAGGAACAGGCTCCCGGGGTGGAGGACGCCACATTTGTCGTTTTTGATGAGCGCACGCTCGGTAAGCGGCAACGGGGTGTGAACGCGACGGAGGGCTCCAACCGGGCTCGTCTGCTTGCGCTCCTGGGTGAGGGGCAGATACGGGTAGTGGGAGAGGCTCATGGGGAGCGTATTCTTCTCTGGACTCGCGGCGAGAGTTCGCTCGAGCCCGGGGTAAGCCTGAGGCTGGCGCTCCACGGATACTACGGAGGCAATGACTTCCGACTCAGCCCCTGGGGCGAGGGGAACTGGAACGTGGCCGAGTTACGAGGTCACCGGGGGATAGTGGCGGGACGCGATCGTGATGACCTAGAAGCAATCAGAGGACGCATCCTGGAGACGAGGGAGCCCATTGAGCTTGCAAGTGCCTACGACCCGGAGCCCTGGTGGGTGCTCCCGATCACGGTGGAGAAACTGGACGAACTCCGTAGAAGCGGCCCTGCTGCAAAGGCAAAAACATGGGCGGCGTTCTCCAGTCTCCCGGAGTTCATGGATGTCCGGAGCTATGCCGGTGGGAAAGGCGGGGCGGAGAGGTAGCCACGCTCCGTATTGTCCGGCCTGAGGGAATCCTGTGGGCGACAGAGTCGTTAAGATGAACGAGCAGAGTAGAGAGCGTGCGGATCCCGGACCGGTTTCCATGTGGCTCAGCGCATTGAGGATCCCGCATTGGATCAAGAGTGGGTTCTGCCTGGCGGCGCTTTTTTTCCACGGGTCCGCGCTGGAGTTGGGAGCCTGGCTGGCGGTTCTGCCCATTGTAGTCTGTTTCTGTCTGGTCTCGAGTGCGGTCTATCTGGCCAATGACATTGTCAACCGGGGGGAGGATTGCCGCCATCCGCGTAAGCGGAGACGGCCCATAGCCAGCGGGCAGATCTCCGTGCGGAGAGCATGGTGTGCAGTGGCGCTTCTTGCCGGGAGCGCCATCGGTGGGGCATGGTGGTTTTATGGATGGGACACCCCGACCTGGGTTCTGGCCGGCTACTACCTGCTGTCCTGGCTGTATTCCTGTTACCTGCGAGACCTGCCGCTGCTGGATGTCCTCGTCCTGGCGATCGGGTTTGTGGCCCGGGTGGGGGCAGGGGCCTACGCCCTGCAGATATTCGACCATACCGCTCATCCGACCGGCTGGCTCCTGAGCTGCACCTACTTTCTTGCACTGCTGCTGGGATTCGGAAAGCGGAAGGGCGAGTGGCTTCTTCTCAAGAAGACCCAGCGTAAGATGGGAATCACGCGGCGTGCTCTGCGGGGGTATACTGCTGAGCTTTTGAACGTTCTGACCGGGTGCAGCGCCCTGCTTGCGGCCGGGATTTATCTGGCCTACTGCCTGAACCGCCCGGACCGTATCCCCTTCGTCTTCACAGCTCTGCCCGCCCTGACGGGACTTATGAGTTACTTGCGTCTTGCCTGGCGCTCCACCGTGGTGGAAACCCCCGAGCGGCTCCTTTTCCAGAGCCCCGGGCTTGTGGTTTCGGTGGTCACCTGGCTGGCGCTCGTAGGTCTCCTGACCGCTCTTGGTTGAACAATCCGAGCCTCTTGCCCACTAAGATGAGGAAATGACTGACGCCCCCGTCCAGAATCGACCGCATGGAGCGGGTGGGGGGTGGGTAGCGCCCGCGGCCCTCCTGCTTCTTCTCGTGGGTTGGCTGGTGGCTCTCCTCTTGGGAGGGGGGCTGGAACTCCACCGGAGTGCGGTGGCGATGCCGCTGGTGGTGGCGGCAGCATTGCTGGGCCTGACCGGAACGCTGCGCAGCGGGCGCGGCCTCAGCAGCCCGCTCCTGCTTGCTGGAGGAACGGCTCTGCTCTATTTTACCCTGCGCGCTCTCTTCTCGGAAGTCTGGGACCTGGGCCGACACGACCTCCACCTTATCACGATGGCCTGGCTCACGATCGTCACGGTGGCAACCTGTGCTGCGGGTGGGCGGGAATTGAAAATCCTGTTCTTTGCTATCGTGGCTGTTTTTGGCGCGCAGTTCCTGGCCGGTTTATACCAGCAGCTGATTGATCCCGAGTTCACATTCTTCCGTCACGTGCGCGATAGCGGAGCCGGAGTCAGTGGCCTCTTCTGGCAGTGGAACAACCTCGCGGGTCTTCTCGCCATCATGGTGCCGCTTTTTCTTGGGGTGGCGCTGTGTGCGCCGCGGGGAAAAACGCGCATCGCTCTGCTGATTCTTGTCGCATGCGGGATTCTGCTGGTCTGGCTGACCAAGTCACGGGCGGGATTTGCTGCGACGATGGGGGGACTCGTGTGTGCGGGAGTGTTCCGGGTGTTCATGGTCGGGGGTCGGCAGAGAGCCGGGGTCAAGGTTGTCCTGATTGCTTGCCTGTGTGTCCTTGCAGCTGGTGCCGCGATGTTGACCGCAGTGGCGACCTCCAAGTTGAGCGAGCAGCGTGGGCAGGGAAGCGATGTGTTCGAGTCGAGTTCGCGTCTGGGGCTTGCCGGGGTGGCCTTTGACATCTGGCTCGAGAATCCGCTCCTTGGAAATGGGAGCCAGAGCTACCGTTACCTTTCCACCCAGTACTGGGATGGAGATATTCCAAGCTGGGTTGACGATCCCGAAATAGCACACAACGAGTATCTGCAGGTGCTTTGTGATTACGGATTGGTGGGTTTGGCTCTGATCATTGGGTTCCTCCTCGTTGTGTTCCTGCACGCGCTCTTCTCTTCCCGGGGCCGCGATCGCGGCCCACTTCCACCGATGCAGGGTGGGCTGCGGGTCGGGTCCGCGGCTGGACTGGCGGCAGGCATGCTTCATGCGCTATTCGATTTTCAACCGCATCTTCTCCCTGTTCTCATGCTGGCTTGTTTCGTGATCGGGCTGCTTGGTTCCGCGGGGTCTGCACCGCGGGCTCGTCTTGAGAAAAGTGGGCATGCCGTCCTGGTTATCCTTATGTCGCTTCTCGCCCTTACCGCGGTGGGGAAGGAAAGTCTGAATACTGGAGAGTGGATGCAGTGGGAAAGGCAGCGGATTGAAGGCCTTGAGGTGGATCCGGAGGAACTGCCCGGATTGCGCAAGTTGGTGGAGAAATCCCCTCACTTCCATGCGGCGGAAGGATACGGGAGGCTGCAATTGAGTGCCTACACGCACACCCCGGAAGCAGAGCGCCCCGAGGTGGCATTCCGGCTTGCTGAGGCTCGCTGGGGACTGGAGTTGGCCCGCAAGCGGAATCGTCACGACCCCCGTACTCTGATTGAACTGGCTCTCGTTCTGGACCTTCTTGGCGAGTTTGAGGAGGCTGCCGCCGTGCATGTCGAAGCCATCCGCGTGACCGGGCTCCGGGAGCGAAAATTCGGGGGCTATGCTGGCTTGTCTCTTCATCTCGCCCTGCGCGGCAAGCGGCTCTGGTACAGCAGGCAACCGGAAGAGGCCCTGGGTTGTTTTCTTTTTGCCCGGCATTACCTCGAAATCTCGATTAGCCGAGGTTACCGGTTCAGCGGGAAGCAGGAATTCCGGGAGCGGCGCGAGATCCTCGAATTCTATATTAAAACGTTGCAGGACGGAGCCATCCGGCCTGAGTTTCCGCCCGAGATCCTCAGCCGGTTCCCCCGACCTGAGGAGCCACTGAATCCCTGATGGCCAAAGGACGAAAAGAAGCGCTCTCGGTGCAGGCATTGCAATTTGTCGATGCCGCTCTGGTCTATCTTGCCTTTGTGGTCAGTGCCGCGATCCGGGACGACCTGCTTAGAGTGCTCGTCAGGTGGAGGCTCTGGGATGGAAACGCGAATCCCGGCGAGATCGGTCTGGCGGACATGACGCCTCTCCTCTTCGTCATTATCCCGCTCACGCCCATTGCCCTCGATGCCTTTGGCTTCTATCGTCATCCGCTGCGCAAGCGTATCCGGGATTCTCTCGCCCAGATGTTCAAGTCACTCATTATCGTGGGCGTGGTCGTCGGTGTCCTGGTGATCAGCCTGCAACTTGGGGACTCCCTGTCCCGGCTCACGCTCGGAACGGCTGTGCCCATCGCCGTTGCCTTGGTTCTCCTGCGCGAGGGTCTGGTGCGCAGTGTCGTGCTCCACTCCGTGCGGGCCGAGGATGCGAAGGAGGCCGTCATTTACGTCGGCACGAAGGAATCTGTGGTTGAGTTTGAGAAAGGACTCTCCTCCGAAGCGCTCGCTGATTACAAGGTGGTCGCGCAGTTTGAGCCGGCCGGCGGCACTCCGGAAGAGTTTACCAGTCTCCTGAAACGAGAATCGGTGGCCCGCGTGATCTTTGCCCCCAAGCGGACTGAATTCGGGGAACTGGCCGAGTTGGTGGAGATCTGTGAGGTGCAGGGAGTGGAATCCTGGATCTCCGCCGATTTTATCCAGACCCAGGTAGCCCGCCCCGACATCGACAGCATGGGGGGCAAGCCCATGCTTGTTCTTCGCTCCACCCCTGAGTTGTCATGGGCGCTCTGGGTCAAGGGGGCGATTGATTTCGTTGGAGCGGCAGTGGTCTTGGGCGTCTCCTTCGTACTGCTCTGGTGGTGGGTTGCGATCTTCATCAAGATTGGGAGTCCGAAAGGGCCTGTTTTCTTTCGTCAGCAACGGGCTGGTCGGTATGGAAAACCTTTCACGATGTGGAAGTTCCGGACCATGCACCCGGATGCGGAAGCTCAGTTGGACAGCGTCAAGAAGTCGGAGGGGAACGAGATGTCCGGACCGGTGTTCAAGCTGGAGAATGATCCGCGGGTTTTCAGCTTCGGAAGTTTTTTGCGCCGAACGAGTATCGATGAACTGCCCCAGCTTCTTAATGTTCTTCGCGGAGACATGAGCCTGGTGGGGCCGCGTCCGCTCCCTCTCTACGAGGTTGACCAGTTTGCCAAGTCCGAGCACCGGAGGCGCCTCAGTGTGAAGCCCGGGATAACCTGTCTCTGGCAGATTGGAGGGCGGAACAAGATCAGCAGTTTTGAGGAATGGGTGCGCCTTGACCTCAAGTATATCGACAACTGGTCCCTCTGGCTAGATCTCAAGATTCTGCTCAAGACCGTCCCGGCGGTCCTTCTCAGGAAGGGAAGCAAGTAGGGGGGTGCCGGGGCGGTGTGATTGCACGGAGTGTGAACCGATTCTCCTCGCCCTCGCTGCCGATAGAGCTTAACCAGAGCTCCGGTCATTGCCATCCATGAAACTTCTTACCGGGAACGCCCACCCTTCCCTCGCCCAGGGGATCGCCGACGGGATTGGAACGAGCCTCGCAGATGCCGAGGTCACCAGTTTTCCTGACGGCGAGACCTACGTTCGCATCAAGGAGAACGTGCGACGCCAGGATGTCTTCATCATCCAGCCCACCTGCCCTCCGACCAACCAGAACCTGATGGAGCTGCTTATCATGGTGGATGCCGTGCGCCGGGCCAGCGCTGAGCGCATCACCGCAGTCATCCCGTTTTTTGGATATGCCCGGCAGGACCGCAAAGACAAACCGCGCGCCCCGATTACGGCGAAGCTGGTGGCTAATCTCATCGAGGCTGCCGGAGTGGATCGTGTCCTCACCATGGACCTGCACGCGGCGCAGGTACAGGGATTCTTTGATATCCCGGTGGATCATTTATACGCCAAGCCGGTGCTTCTCAGGCACCTGCGCAAGCAGCGCGGCGGGAGGGATGGTGCAATCACGGTAGTCTCGCCCGATGTGGGTGGAGTCAAGATTGCCCGCAGCTATGCGGATGCTCTGGGTGCGGAGTTTGCGATCGTGGCCAAGCAGAGAATCTCAGCAACCCAGGTGGAGCCGATGAAGCTGATCGGGGAGGTCGATGGGCGGGACGCCATCATCGTGGATGATATGACGGAAACCGCCGGAACTCTGTGCGTGGCGGCGGAGACCCTGAAAAGCAATGGAGCGGGACGCATTTTTTCTGCAGTTTCCCATGCTGTGCTGGGTGATCTAGGCTGCGAGCGAATCATGAATTCCCAAATCGATGAGGTCATCACAACCGATTCGACCCCGCCGCCACCGGAAATCTGCCGGGCCAAGGTAAGCACCGTCTCGGTAGCAGGACTTCTTGGTGAGGCAATCCAGCGGATTCATAATGGAAAATCCGTCAGTTCTCTCTTTGACATCGACGGAGAATCCGTGTAGCTAGCCGCCCCCCGGGGCGCGGGCTGAGCTCCCGCCCCTGACCCAGAACTCCACGGATCCATGGCAAAGACGCAATCACTCAAGGCAGAGGACCGCAAGCGGACGGGCACCGGCTTACTCAAGCGCATGCGCAGGGAAGGATTTGTTCCCTCGGTGGTATACGGAGGTGGTTCGGAAAACCGAAACGTCAAGGTGAAGGCCAAGGAGTTTCGTGACATGCTCGCCCACAGCGCTTCCGCCAATATTCTGGTGGACCTGGAGCTGGAAGGCGGCACGAGCCAGCTGGCTTTCGTCAAGGATCTCCAGCACGATCCCCTGAGCGGGTCGATCCTGCATGCCGATTTTCTCGCCGTGGGTGACGATACCGAGATTACCGCCCAGCTTCCCGTGGTCTTCACCGGTGAAGCAAAGGGCGTCAAGCTGGGTGGCCAGCTCGAGCAGATGCTCTACAGCATTGAAATCAAATGCCTGCCCAAGGATCTCCCTGAGACGATCCTGGGGGATGTGTCTGATCTGGATGTGGGCGAGGTCCTCAATGTCGGGGGGCTGCAGTGGCCCGAGGGAGTTTCTCCCACTCTCACCGCAGACGTGGTGGTGGCCTTGGTCGCCAAGACCCGTGTTGCCCTCAGTGAGGCCGCAGGAGGTGGAGCTGAAGATGAGGGAGAGCCCAGCGAGGGTGGTGCCGAAGGAGACTCGGACTAGGGGCTGTCGAACCTCACCAATCATTTTCAAACCCGGGGACGGCAGCCCCGGGTTTTTTGTGCATGGGAACTGACATTTTCAGGGCGCATTTCCGGGAGTGAGCCGTTATGAAGCGCTCGTGTCACAGGACTCAGATATGCCCCGTCTGGTAGTGGGGTTGGGAAACCCCGGTCGGGAGTATGCCGGAACACGGCACAACGTGGGTTTTGAGGTGCTGGACCGCCTGGCGACAGCTGGAGGCCTTCTCTTCCAGCGGGAGAAGAAGTGGCAGGCTGAGGTCTGTCGCACGGTGAGCGGGCTTTTTCTGCTCAAGCCGCAAACCTACATGAACCTCAGTGGCCGTGCGGTCGCGTCCGCAGCCCGCTTTTACAAGATTGCGGCGGAGGAGATCCTCGTGGTTTACGATGATGTTTCCCTTCCGCTGGGGCAGCTCCGCTTCCGAATGAATGGTGGGCCAGGGGGACACAATGGAATTCGTAGTCTCATTGCTGACCTGGGTTCCCGCGAATTCCCCCGGCTCAAGATTGGAATTGGCGGGGTTCCTGGAGGAAAACTCACCGGTCATGTTCTGGGGCGCTTCAGGGAGGAGGAGGGGGACGCTGCGGAAAAGGCGCTTGCCACCGCTATGGATGCTGTGCAGGTTGCCCTCTCCGAAGGGGTCAGTAGAGCGGCCAACCGGTTTAATACCCGGCCCAGGCAAGCGAAACTAGACTCCAAACCAAAACCTGAAACCGATCCAGAATCGCAACCGAAAGCACAAGAGGATGAACAGGAAATACGAAGGCCTGATTGTTCTGAACACGACGGGAAAGGAAGATAGTGTCGACGAACTCGTCGGAGCCGTCGCGAAGGAAATGGAAGCGGAAGGGGCCAAGCTCGATGAGATCAAGCAGATGGGCCGCCGCAAGTTTGCCTATAATGCCCGTCACCTGGAGGGAGGGCATTATGTGAACTACATTTTCGAGGCGGACGCCCAGCAGATTGAAAACATCCAGAGCAAGCTCAAGTTGAACGAGCTTGTCCATCTGCAGCATTACCAGCGCCTTGGCTAGGCGGCCAACTGAGCTCGCCACCCCCCCCGGAACAGCGGGGAGATCACGATGAGATGGCACGCCTTTGGCGTGCCGTTTTTTTGTTCACGGCCTGGTCGCAGGATTGGAGCGTAAACTGATCCCGGGCAAATGTGAGCCCCGCCTCTATTTGCTGCGGCCTCTCCAAATTTTCCTTGGTAACGGCCGGGCCAGCGCTACGGTGCGGGCTATGGCCAATTTGAACAAGGTGATGCTCATTGGAAACCTCACGCGGGATCCTGAACTGAGGTACACTCCGAAGGGAACGGCGGTCGCTGAACTTGGAATGGCGATCAACCGGGTCTGGTCCAATGACCAGGGACAGCGGCAGGAGGACACCACTTTTGTTGATGTCACGCTCTGGGGCCGGCAGGCCGAACTGGCTCAGCAGTATCTCGGGAAAGGGCGTCCGGTTTATATTGAGGGCCGCCTCCAGATGGATACCTGGGAAGACAAGAATACAGGTCAGAAGCGAAGCAAGCTCAAGGTGGTGGGAGAGAACATGCAATTCCTTCCCGGAGGCGGCGGCGGGGGGCAAGCTCGCGGGGCGGAGCCTCAGCAGCAGCAATCCCAGCCGGGGCCCCAGTCGCAGGGGGCTTCTCCAGCGGCCGACAACTTCGATGACGAGGGCGATGACATTCCCTTCTAGGGCCTTTATTGAGAATCCGGATGCGTGGGGTGTTCGCGCTCGCCCCGTTCTTCCTTGAGGCGCAGCTGTCCGCAGGCAGCGTCAATATCGTGACCCTTTTCAAGACGAAGGGTTGTGGCCACTCCCTCCTCCATTACCGTATCCCGGAACGCCCGGCAGTGAGACTCACTGGGCCGTTTCCAGCTCAGGCCCTCCACCCGGTTGTAGGGAATGAGATTGACCTTGGCTTGAAGAGACTTGGCGCTCCGGGCGAGGAGCGCTGCCTGGGTGAGATCGTCGTTGACGCCTTCGATGAGGATGTACTCGAGGGTAAGCTTCTGTTTCTTGCGGCTTTTCCAGTAGTGGAGGGCATCAAAGAGTTCGGAAACGGGCCACTTCCGGTTGACCGGCATGATGCGGTTCCGGACCTCGTCGCTGGCTCCGTGCAGGGAGATTGCGAGGCGGATCTGTTGTGGATGATCGGCAAGCTTCCGGATCTGGGGCGCGAGCCCGGAGGTCGAGACGGTGAGATGGCGCGCCCCGATCCCGAGCCCCCAGGGAGATGTAATCAACTCAAAGGCTTTCAGCAGGTGGGACAGATTCGCAAGAGGTTCGCCCATCCCCATGAATACGATGTTGTTGACCTTCTCGCCGCTGAGTTGCTCGGCGAGAAGAACCTGCCCTGCGATTTCGTCGGCGACGAGGTTGCGGCTAAAGCCATCGAGACCCGAGGCGCAGAACTTGCAGCCATAGGCGCAGCCAACCTGTGAGGAAACGCAGAGTGTGCGGCGATCGGACTTTTCGCCATAGAGCGCGGGAGAGGCGGGAATGAGGACGCTTTCCACATAGCGCCCATCCAGAAGGCGGAAGAGAAACTTGCGTGTTTTGTCAGCCGACCCCTGGGTGTGGGCATGGGTCAGGCCCTGAAGGGTGAAGTTTTGCGCCAGGTGAGCCCTAAGCCGGGCGGGAAGATTGTGCATCTCATCAAAGCTGGCACTCCGCTTCTGCCAGATCCATTCGAGGATCTGCGTGCTCCGGTAGGCTGGTTCGTCCATGTCTTTCAACATGGATGCGAGATCGTCCGGAGTCTGGGAAAGCAGGGAGAGGGGCACAGCCAAGGTATACTTTTTTTTGGACGAATGATCAAATTCCGGCTCTTGAGGGGGTTTCCTACCCTCTTGAGCAATTGACAAGGATTACGCGGGGGTCCACCCTGCCCGGCCTTGCGAAAGAGCGTTCCTATTCTTTGCCTCGGCGCGTTGCTGGCCACATCGGTGGTGAGCACTTCATGTTCGGGCTCGGCCGGGGTGAATGCAGACAACACAACCTCCACGGTAAAGGCCCGCAAGCGGGGCAAGCAGATCATCGCGTTGGGAGAAGGGGAGGGTTCGGCGGCCCTGGAGGAGCGGTTTGCCTTTGATACCCGCAAACTGAAGAAGAATAAGAACGGCAACTTCGTGGGAGCAGTGCGCAGCCAGTTTGAGGGCAAAAGGAATCTTTCCTTTGGAGGCGGGATCGGAACGTCGACCTATCAGGCAGGCCAGTATGCCGCATCGAGGTGGAGCGGGCAGAAGGAAATCCCTTCAAAGAGTTACCGGAGGCAGGAGGACGCTTCCCGGTTCCAGCGCTCCTCACAGTTCGAGGGCACCAGTGCGTCGCATCTGGCAAGGAGATCCCGGCTGCAGAACCGGCAGGAGGCCACGGGTTCGTTCAACGTGAATGGCGCCCGCGAAGAGCAGGGCGACCGTCTGGGCAAGCCCAGTGATGGCTACACCGATTTCCGCCGCCGCGTGTTTCCCGAACCGCCCATTATGAGCCGGGATGACTACAACCGCTCGGTTGAAGATACCCGCAGGCTGCTGGGTCGGGACGATTAGGATCTGCAAGGGCGGGTTCCCCTTCCGCCGCCCAGCGGCCGGATGGTCCGCTCAACACGTTGGCAGCACACCCGTAATGTGAGCTTCCTGCCGCAGGTGGAGCTGCTAGAATGCCCGGGATGGCTGAGGAGCTGAATCCATCCCCACGCCCGCATCACAGCACGCGCGAGCGTCTCTGGAAGATTATTTTCGAGGCCGAAACCAGGGCCGGTAAGATCTTTGATGTGATCCTGCTGCTAGCCATCGGGCTCAGCGTGGTCGCGGTCATGCTGGAAAGCATCGAGGCGGTGGAGACCAGATGGGGGGCGCATCTCAAGATTGCGGAGTGGGTGTTCACGGTCCTGTTCATGGGGGAGTACTTCCTCCGGATCTGGGTCGTGCGCCGGCCAACCCGCTATGTCTTCAGCTTCTTCGGAATTATTGATCTGCTTTCATGGATTCCGACCTTTCTTGCACTCGTTCTGGCGGGTAGTCAGTCGCTGCTTGTGATCCGCATCCTGCGTCTGCTGCGGATGTTCCGGGTCCTTCGGATGCTCGAGCATGTCCGGGGCGCGAATATCATCCTGCGAGGCCTGATGGCCAGCCGGGCCAAGATCACGGTCTTCTTTTTTGCGATGGTCGTCCTTGCCATCATCATGGGAACAGTGGCCTACATCCTGGAATCGGGGCGCCCGGAGAGCGGATTTGAGAATATCCCGGTCAGCGTCTACTGGGCCGTGGTCACGATCACCACGCTGGGCTACGGAGATATCGCCCCTGTCACGGTGGCTGGCAAGTTCCTGGCTGCCTTCTGCGTTCTGATCGGATACTGCATCATCGCAGTCCCTACCGGAATCGTCATCGGGGAAACCTTCAATGCAGCCCTGAATCGTCAGGATGAGACCACGGATGCCTGTCCCTCCTGTGGAGTACACGGCCACCTTCTTGATGCCCGCTACTGTCGCAGGTGCGGCGAGAAGCTCAAGGACCGGGAGATTCCTGAGGCGGGTGCAGGCTCACAGGGTGGTGGGGTGACTTGACCCGGAGCTGCTCGAGGAGCGCGGCGGCCTTTTTATCGTGGCCCTTGCGTCGTGACAATTCGATGCGCAGGGCGAGAACGCCCGGCTCCTCCAGCCGATCAGCCGGTAATTCGTAGAGAAGAGTGGTGGCCTCGGAGAGGTCGTCCACTTTCAGGGCCCCTTCAATCGCGCACAGGCCCGGTTCGAGATCCCGGGGATCTGCCTGCTCGCGGGAGGAGAGAGAGGGGGAGGCGGCAGGCAGGTTCTCGGCGAGCTCAATGGAAACATACTCCTCCCCTTCGCGGGCGCGAATGGCGATGTTGAGCCAGAGAATGAGAATGATGCCGAGCAGAAAGAGGGAGACGTCAAGGATTACGGGTGTCCACATGAGCCCTGCAATTTTCCGGAAGACCTCTCCCGCGAAGCCGGGCAGGAACATGCCCATCCAGATCAGGGCAATGAAGCTGGCGGCGGCGAGAATGATTCCGAACCCAACGAGGAGGCTGCGTTTCTGCCCCGCACTGAACATCGCCTTTTTTATTCTGGGCACGCCCCAATGTGCATCAGGAGGTGACGGGATGCCACCGCAAGGTTCCGCTTTCTTTCCCGGTGTGCCAGACAGGAGGCCCCTCTCCCGAGGAGAGGGTGGAAAGCCGAGGCTTGCGAAGCGTGCATCCCGCCGCTAGAGCACGGCGTGCGCTTGTTCGACACGATGACGCGTGAGACCCGGGATTTGAAACCGGTCGATGGCAAAACGCTCGGATATTACTGCTGCGGCCCCACGGTCTATGGGCCGACCCACGTGGGCAATTTCCGGACGTTTGTGCTTCAGGATGTCCTGCGCCGGGTGCTGGAAGTGGGAGGAATGCGCACCAAGCACGTCCGTAATCTCACGGATGTGGACGATAAGACGATCCGGGATTCTCAGGCCGCGGGGGAAAGCCTGGAAGAGTTTACCAAGCGGTGGACCGCTCGCTTCCACGAAGACTGTGAGAAGCTGAATTGCCTCAAGCCTCACGTAGAGCCAACGGCGGTGGGACATATTCCCGAGCAGATCACCATGACCGAGGCTCTCATCGAGAAGGGGCATGCGTATCCCTCGGAGGATGGCTCGGTCTATTTCAAGATTTCCTCCTTCAGGGAGTATGGCAAACTCGCGCGACTCGATCAGCAGGATCTTGAGCTCGGAAGGACACAGAACCGGCGAGCGAATGCTGACGAGTACGAGAAGGATAGTGTATCCGACTTTGTCCTTTGGAAAGGCAGGCGTCCGGAGGACGGGGACAACTACTGGGAGAGTCCCTGGGGAGAAGGTCGTCCGGGCTGGCATCTTGAGTGTTCGGCCATGAGCTACAAGTATCTGGGAGACACCTTCGACCTGCACAGCGGGGGAGAGGACCTCAAGTTTCCCCATCATGAGAACGAGATCGCGCAGTCACTATGCGCGTGCGGGGGTGAGTTTGCACGCAATTGGTTCCATCCGAGGTTCCTGCTGGTGGACGGGGAGAAAATGTCAAAGTCCCTCAACAATTTATACACGCTGGAAGATCTGGCCAAGGATCCGGGAGCAACTCCGATGGAGGTTCGTTACCTCCTGATCAGTGCCCACCACCAGAAGCAGCTCAATTTCACTTTTGACGGCCTGCATGCTGCGCGGGAAGCCCTCGCCAAGCTGGCCCGCGCCGGGTCAGAACTGGCTCGGGCCGCCGGAAAGGAGGGCGCAGCGCCTCCCTCCTACAAGGAGCTTTGCAAGGTGAAGGAGCACGGCGTCTTTGCGCCTTCCCTGACCGCCCTCAACGATGATCTCAATACCGCCGAAGGCCTCGGCCAGCTCTTCAAGGGAATCCGGGCGGCCAAGGATGGAGATCCGCTTGTCAACTGGGTCGGCTTTCACGCGGTCCTGGCGGCCCTGGGATTGATCCTGCCAGCCCAGGAAAAGCCGCAGGCGCCTTCCGAGGTAGTGGATATCGCCGAAAAGCGGCAGGCCGCCCGGCAGGCGAGGGACTGGGCAGCGGCCGATGCGGCCCGCGATGAGCTCAAGGCTCTGGGTTGGGTTGTGAAAGATGGCGAGCAAGGATACGAATTGGAACCACAGTAGGAGATTCTCATGCACCTTTTCCAGCGACCCCGGCGCAATCGCAAGTCCCCGGCCATCCGGGCGATGGCCCAGGAGACGATCCTTGCCTCTGCGGATTTGGTCTACCCGCTCTTTGTGCAGGAGGGTAACGAGGACGAGGCCATCCTCTCCATGCCGGGGTGCATGCGGTGGTCCCTTGAGGGTTTGACCAGGGAAGCGGGGGAAGCGCATGCCCATGGGATTCCAGCCGTGATTCTCTTTCCTGCCATAGCGGACGAATTGAAAACTCCGGAGGCCGGCGAGAGTGCCAATCCACAAGGCTTGGTTCCGCGGGCGATTCGGGCCCTCAAGGCGGCTCACCCGTCGTTGGTGGTGATCACCGATGTCGCTCTGGATCCTTACAACTCGGATGGCCAGGACGGGCTCGTCCGGCGGAACGATGACGGCTTGCCGGAGATTCTCAATGACGAGACTGTTGAGGTCCTGTGCCGGCAGGCCCTCTGCCATGCCGAGGCGGGTGCCGACATGGTTGGCCCCAGCGACATGATGGACGGCCGGGTGGCTGCAATCCGAGCTTCCCTCGATGACGCCTCTCATCAGGATGTTTCCATTCTCAGCTACACGGCGAAGTATGCCTCTGCGTATTATGGCCCCTTCCGGGGTGCGCTGGACTCCGCACCCAAGGACGGAGATAAAAAAACCTACCAGATGGACCCGGGCAACGTGCGGGAAGCCATTCGGGAGCTTCATCTGGACGAGGAGGAAGGAGCTGACATGGTGATGGTCAAGCCCGCAGGCCCCTATCTCGATGTAATTGCTGCCCTGCGAAACGAAACCACCCTGCCTGTGGCCGCCTATCAGGTGAGCGGAGAGTATCTCATGATCAAGTCTGCTGCCGGTGCTGGCTGGCTGGATGAGGGTGCGGTCGTGATGGAGAGCCTGACTGGAATCAAGCGGGCGGGGGCTGATGTGATCCTGAGCTATTTCGCGAAGGACGTGGCGCAGCGTCTGGCTTGAAGGAGCTCGCGGCCATGGATAAGGACGTGGTTGCAATAAGGGAGAGATGGATTCGTCGGGGCACCGACATTCTGGACGAGGGAAAAGGGCACCTGGGAATCATCAACATGATCCGTTCCGAGGGGGTGGATGATGACAAGGCGAAGCGGCTCTCCTACGATGTCTTCGATGAAGCGGTTTCGCGTCTGCGTCGCCGGCGGCGGCCGCACCGCATGATCGGGACGATCCTAGTCCTTGTGGGGGTGTTTCCCTTTTTTGCCGGAGCGCTAGGGCAGCAGAAGGCAATGCTGGTATCCGGCCTCCCGGTGATCCTTGGGGTATACATGCTTTCGCGTCAACCGCGGGCGACCCGGTTGCCGGAGATAACGCCGCGTTCCTGAGTCGTTTGTGGGCCGGCCCTCCGGCGGGGTGATGACCTCGAGTTCCGGGGAGGGCCCCGGAAGAGTTCCTCCGGTCCGGATTTTCTTGTGTGGACCGCGGAGGCAACTCAATTCTCAAAAGCGGCAACCTGAAACACGCGGCTCTTCCCAAGGGGTTGGAAGTCGAACCAGACTGCTCCCCCGTTCCCAACGGCCGCAAAGGCGGGAGAGAGCGTCCCGTCCGGCAGGACCTCGTTAAGCTGGTAGACTTCCTGTTGATGAGTATTCCATGCCACGCGGACTTTTCCTCCATCGTTGTCCTTGCGGAAAACATTCAGGAGAGGAGTGCCTACCGTGTGCCCTGAAGATTCGCTGCCAAAGAACTCGAGCAGGCGGTATCCTGTAACGCGGGGGGAGGGTATAACGTCTATCTCGAGGAGGTTCCCAGTTCCCCTGATCTCGCTGAGCGTGGCCCAGTTCGTCCCGTCGGTGGTCGTTTCCACCTGATAATAGTAGCCGTCCCTCGACGGCCAGGAAAGGCGGGTGAACTCGTTGCCATGGGGAGAGCCCCCGATTGTGAGAGGAGGTGGGGGAGGAGGCTCTTCATCGCGGAAGCCATAGTCGAGATCCGAATGAGCAATGGTTTCCCAGCGATAGAGCGGTTGTCCGGACACGGTTCTGACATGAACGGCCCCCACGAGGGAGAGGGTAAGTTCACTGTCGGCCTCCGAGTCATAGTTTCCGGTAAAGATGGATCCCGCATCGCCGACGAGAACACCCGTGGCGGTGCGGAGCCTGATGTTGCCGGGATCCGGGGTCCCTTCCTGGACGAGAAAGTCAAAGCTTACCTGACCGAAGGAATCGAGGACTTCGCCGTCGTAGTTGGTCGCATCACGCTTCCATTGTTGTCGGGGAGGATCGGGCGCATTGGGATCCTGTTCGAGTTTCAGCCCGGCGGCATCCACCAGAAGCCTGCTCCGGGTAAAGATCCGATCCGGAGCACTGAATCCGGTGTTGCCTGATACATTCCAGGCTACGGTCACGATGAGGTCGGTGCCGGTGGCAATCCCTTCTGCGTTGACCACGATATTGTCCACGTATTCAACGAGGGATTGCGCCGCTGAGTTAAACTGGTTGAGTGCGCTGGAAGTCGCCGCCGAAGTCCTGTGCGAAATGGTCGCCATGGTAGCCTCGATGTTCGCGAGGGCATACGCGGCGTTTGCAGGGGGAGGCAGTTGACTGAGATCCGGCGAGCGGGCTTCCATCTCGAGCAGCTCTTCAGCCAGCGAGGTCATTCCACCGGAGAGAAACTGGGCGTTGGCCTGAACCTCACCGTTCTCAAGGCCCGTGGCCCGGGAAGCCGCCGGGCAGACAAGCATGAACGCAAGAATGCGAGCAAGCAGGCGAATGGGGGGTGAAGGGATGGGGCTCAAGGAGATGAGAGGGAGGAGAAAGCAAAATGGAAGCTTTTGAGCAAGTGTCAAAGGATCAATGCCCTGCTTGCGCCAGAGGCGGATGGGTGCAGATCTCGGCGGCAGGAAAACTGGGCCGCCATGTCCGGTCTGCGGGGGGGCAGCCAGCGGCCCCGGATCTGCATCAGAAATGCGGGCGCAACGACTGCCGGACATCCTGTTCGAAGCGCTGGATGTAGGCGGTGGTGAACTCTACGGGGTCCAGTCCGGGATCCCGGACCAGGGGGGAGAGGTCCATCGCAAACCAAAGCTGCTCGGCGCTGTCGACCGAATGAGAATCAAAGAAGGTGGCATTTGCGAGACGGCGCCCGTGGACCGCGAGGTCATAACGCTTTCCGCCCGCAATCTGCGAATCGAAGATTCCACCGAGGGCTGCTGCGAGGTTGGGGCGTCGGCTCACGTCGAGCACGGTCTTGTCCTCGTCGAGCATCCAGTCCAGCCCCCGCCACACTTCACAGCCCAGGACCTGTTTGGGTCGTGCCTCCGAAGGCAGGGTGCGGAGGGCTTTGAGGACTGCTGCGGTGACCGCCACATGAGTCGTGTGCTTGTCAGCAAGGTTGTGGGTGTAGACGACCTCGGGCCGTGTGGCTTCCAGAATGAGGAGGAGGTCCTCTACCAGCGAGCGCTGGGAGGGGTCCCTGATGGACTTGCTGGGATAGTCGAGCTGGATCATGGCAGCAAACTCGCCCACTGCCGCGGCCTGTTCCTGTTCGCGTCGCCGCACGCCGCACATCTCATCGTCGGAGTAATCCTGGTAAGGGCCTGTGCGGGAGCTGCCGGCTCCATTCGTGCAGGTCACTCCGGAGAACCACCTGTCCTCCTGCCGGTAGCAGGCTTCGATTCCATGAAACGCCATGAATTCGAGGTCGTCCTGGTGGGCTCCGATTCCGAGGTGGGTTGTTCTGGGCAGCGCGTTTTCAAGGAGCTGCCCGTCAGGGACGGAAGAGGTGGTGGTGGGATTGGCGAAGTTCATCGGGATTCTGGGAGGGCCGGGAGACTGGCGGCCGCCACGGCCTGACCGTGGCGTTTCATGTGTTCGTCCGGAGTGCTCATCCTGATCCGGTCACCCAGATCCGGGAACTCATCCTGGAGGACCTTTGAAGCTTTTTCGAGAATGAGTTCGCCGCCCTCCCCGGAAGTAACCCGTCCCAGAATCAGGAGGTTCTCTATTTCGTAGAACTCGGCATAATGGGCGATCGTGTAACCGAAGCAGATGCCGATGGTCTCGTAGACCAGCCGGGCGCCCTCGTGGCCTTCGGCCATGGCCTTCTGCACTTCAACGAGCTGATCCGGAAAGGGCATGCTGCCAAAGTCAAGGCCGGCTGCAGGAGCCAGGCGGGCCACGCCCTGCTGGGAAAAGTACTGCACGCCGCAACCTATGTCTCCGGACCATTCATCGGCGGGCGCATCCTCGCGATAATCGACCGGGGCGAAGGCAAGCTCATTGATCCAGGGAGTAATGCCCCCGTCTGGGGTGCAGTAGCCGGCAGCCAGTGAAGTTCCCATCGAGATGCCGAGGACGGCATGGGCATTCATGCTCATGGAGCCGGCCAGGGCAGTTACCTCCCCATCATTGATGACGACGAAAGGAATTCCGCCCCATTCCCTCTGGAGATTGGTGAAGATGGGCCGCACCTCTGAGTCGAAGATTGCAGGGTCCTTTATGCCGCGGAAGAGGGATGCCGCCCGCACTTCGCTGTTAAGATAGATTCCGGCCGCGGAGCCGCCGATCGCATCCACGCGTGGCAGGTGGGAGGCAGCACGCTGCAGGGTCTCCCGGATTCCGGACAGGTGGTAGGCTGGATCAGACTGGAAGTAGGGGTCCCAGGGAATCTCCTCGGAAAATACCACCTTGCCATCAATAAGCGCGGCCGCCTTGCGGTCGGAGCCGCCGAGGTCGAACCCGATTCTGCAGCCGTCCAGGTTGCGGCCGAGGGTCATGCTCGCTTCGGAGGCGGGGGGCAGTTCTTCAGCAAGGCAGGCAGTGATGGAAATTGGTTCATCGAAAATCTTCCGGCCGACCATGTCCCGGTCAAAGCCCCGGACTCCATCCTCGCAATAGATTTCAGAGAGAAGGGAGGCCACCTCTTCATTGCCAGCTACATGGACTGCGCTGCCTCCCTTCATCCAGAGAAGGAACTTGAGGGTCCGTTCGACATAGCGCCGGTTGAGTTCGATGTTCTGGCAGTGGTGAGGGAGGATGCGCAGGCGGTGATGGAAGATCGTTCCGTCCTTGCGGCTCAGAGCGAGATGCAGCTCATGACTCCCGGGGTCCTTTTCCACAAGTTTCCGATAGGCGGCGTTCCAAAGAGCGGCAGGCTGGAAGCGCTCGTCAAGAGGTGGAAGATGCCGGGGGGTGGAGAGGTGCATCGGAGTGAGCTGGAAGAGTTCCCGGAATACTTGGGTGGTCCCTGAGTGGCAAGTCGTGAATGGGGTGGGCGGATTCGCGACCGCGTCATGCAAAGCGGAATGCCGTCTCCGTGCCTCAGGTCTGCTGCTGGACGGTTGCTGCGGACTACCAGCGGGATACGTTTTCTGCCCCGGCGTGTGGACAGCGCCATGCCGAGCGATCCTCGATCGCACGGTTCTTCGCGATTGGGGCGTTGTCCCTGCCCGGGGCCCGAAAGCCGAAACGCTCCCGGAGGCGGCCCATGGTTAAGACCGGCATCAGGCTGTTTACTCTATATTCTGAACCTGTTCGCGGATCTTTTCGAGCTCTGTTTTGGAATTCACGACTGCCTGAGCGAGGGTTGCATCGTTGGCCTTGGATCCAATCGTGTTGAACTCACGGTTGATCTCCTGGCAGAGGAAATCCATGGATCTTCCCACGACTCCGGAACTGTTCATGTAGGCGTGAAACTTTCTGAAATGCGACCGCAGGCGGGTGATCTCTTCCGTGATGTCGCAGCGATCGGCGAAGAGGGCTACTTCTTTCAGGACGCGCTCGTCTCCGGCGTCCAGGTCGAGTTCCGCATCGCGGAGGCGCCGCAGCAGGTTTTCCCGGTGATTGGCGATCACGGCAGGAGCGTGCTCCTCGATCTCATTGGTAAGTGCCCCGAGATGAGCCAGGATTCGCTCGAGCTCAGCCTTCAGGTCGGTGCCTTCCTCTGCGCGCATCTGGACGAGTCCGTCGAGAGCCTCGTCGAGGGCTGACTTCATGGCCCCCCAGACCTCCTCGACCTTGTAATCCTCCTCGAAGAGGAAGACGTCGGGAGCCCTGAGGTAGTCACTGGCGCCGGGCGTGATTTCCTGGTCGAGTTCCCTGGACATGTCGAGGAAGGCTGCCTTGAGGGCGCGGGCCTTCGCGACGTTGACACGGACTCCACTGCCGGCTCCCCCCGGATGCTCGAGAGTGACGTTGATGTTGACCCGCCCTCGCGTGACCCGGCCGAGCACGTGTTTACGCAGGCGCGCTTCCAGCTCGGCAAGGTCACGCGGCATGAAAAAATGCACTTCTCCCTGCTTGCGGTTGACCGAGGAGGCCTCCACCCGGATCACCACATGCGTCGCAGCGTGCGTGCCGCGGCCAAATCCAGTCATGCTGTGCATGTTGGATTACTAGCTCCGTGTCTGAGTAGTGGCGAGAGAGAAACACCACCGGAGGAGCGAGCTTCCCGGCGCAGGGAGTCGGTGTGTCCGGGGACAGAGCCTGTCTGTGCCCGCGGAAATCTGGGCTAGGGGCCGGCGTTCGCCCGGCAGTTGCGTTTCCTTTTAATCTGCGTTGCCCTCGGCCCCCGGGCCGAGCAAATCCGGGCGGTTTTCCCGGGTCCGCTCGAGAGCACGGGTCTGTTTCCATTTCTCGATCTCGGCGTGGTGTCCCGAAAGAAGAATGTCGGGGACCTCGAGGCCTCGGAAACTTGCCGGCTTGGTGTAGGCAGGGGCTTCCAGGAGGTTTGGGTCGGAGAACGATTCATCCTCGGGCGAGCGCTCATCACCAAGTGCGCCGGGAAGGAGGCGAACGACGGCGTCGCAGATTACGGCGCTGGCCAGGGCGCCATTGGTCAGAACATAGTCTCCGATGCTGATCTCCTCGTCGACCAGCTCGTCAATCACGCGGTGATCGACACCCTCGTAGTGACCGCAGAGAAAGAGAAGGTGCGGACAGGTGGACAGGCGTCTTGCTTCGGACTGCACGAAAGGCGTGCCCTGGGGAGTGGAGAGAAGGACGCGTGTGGACTCCTGCCGGAGGTCCTCAACCGCAGCGAACAGCGGTTCGGGCTTGAGCAGCATCCCCGGGCCACCCCCGCAGAGGTAGTCGTCAGTCTTTCGGTGCTTTCCCCGGGCCCACGCGCGGAGATCGTGGGCATGAATCTCGACGATCCCGGCGGCTTGGGCCCGTCTGAGGATGCTCTCATTCAGGGGCGCGAGGGCGATTTCGGGGAAAAGGGTGACAATATCAATGCGCATGAGGGGGGAAGATTGCCCGATGAGGCCGAAATTCGGGAAGGAACGCAATTGTCAGCGCACATTTGACGTAGGGGAAGCCTGATTCTATTAGGAATGCACGCCTATGAGAGCATATCCCGTCCAGATTACCCTCGCCGTGGCCTTCGTCCTGACGGCCCAAGCGGATGAACCGGCAGCGCAGGAAGGCCGCCTCCTCTCCTCGACCCGGCAGGTAACCTTCGCCGGGAAGCGGGCGGGCGAGGGCTATTTCAGTGCGGACGGGAGCAAAATGATCTTCCAGAGCGAGCGGGAGGAGGGCAATCCGTTCTTCCAGATCTACCTTCTCGACCTCGAGACGGGAGACACGGAACGGATCTCTCCCGGTCACGGAAAGACAACCTGTGCCTGGATTCATCCCGATGGCAGGAAGGTCATGTTTGCCTCCACTCACAGCGATCCCGATGCCCGCAGGAAGCAGGAAGAGGAGTTGAAGCGACGCTCGGAGGGAAAGGAGAAGCGCTACTCGTGGGACTACGACGCCTTCTACGACATTTACGAGTATGACCTTGAGACAAGGAAATACCGCAACCTCACCAAGGCTCCGGGCTATGATGCGGAGGGAGCCTACTCTCCGGATGGGAAGAAGGTGGTCTTCGGGTCCAACCGGCTCGGCTACTCTGCGGCGGACAAGCTCAGCGAGAAGGACCTTGAGTGGTTCAAGCTCAATCCCTCCTTCCTGATGGACATCTTCATCATGGATGTCGACGGCTCCAATCTCAAGCAGCTGACATCCGAGCCTGGCTACGATGGAGGACCATTCTTCAATGCGGACGGCTCGAAAATCTGCTGGCGGCGCTTCAATCGGGAGGGAGATCAGGCGGAGGTCTACACCATGAATGTGGATGGGAGTGACCAGAAGCAGCTTACCGCCCTCGGAGCCATGTCGTGGGCTCCCTACTTCCACCCCAGTGGGGAATATCTCGTCTTTGGTACGAACTTGAACGGCTTTGCGAATTTTGAACTCTACCTCGTTGATGCGGAGGGGACGAAGGAGCCGGTGCGGGTAACCTGGACCGATGGGTTTGACGGGCTCCCCGCCTTTTCCCCCGACGGCAAACGGCTGTCCTGGACCAGCAAGCGTTCGGGAGGCAGTGGATCGCAGATCTTTCTGGCGGACTGGAACCATGGCGCGGCCCTCGAGCTTCTTGCGGCGGCTCCGGCGCGGGGGGCGGGCTCCGCGGAAAAGAAGGAGGGGGAAGATCCGGACTTGTCGTCAGAAGCTCTCGCGGGGCTGGCGGCCACCACCGACAGAGTGACTGAGGACGACCTGCGCCATCATATCGAATACCTCGCTGGCCCCGAACTGGAGGGACGGATGACCGGGACTCCCGGGGAGCAGAAAGCGACAGCCTACGTGGCCCGCGCCTACGAGGAGTTCGGGCTGAGGCCTTTCCTGAACGAAAGCTATTTTTATCCCTTCGAGTTCACCGCCGGGGTTGACCTGGGAGAGAAGAATTCCCTCTCCGTTCATGTCGGGGAAGAGAAGCTGAACCTCTCGGTAAACGAGGACTGGCGCCCCCTGTCGTTTTCTCAACTGGGCGAGATCGAGGCGGAGGAGATCGTTTTTGCCGGATACGGAATCGAGATTCCGAAGGGGCAGGTGGATGGGGATGGTTCCAAGACGGAAATGTACTCCAGTTACTATCACCTCTCGGTGAAGGACAAGTGGGTGCTCGTCCTGCGTTTCATGCCCGAGAATGTGGGTCCGGAACGACGCCGGCAGTTCGCCCGGTATTCCAGCATGCGCTACAAGGCGATGACCGCACGGCAGAAGGGTGCGAAAGGAGTGATTTTCGTGGCGGGGCCCAAGAGTGAAGTCCGGGGCGAGCTGGTAGGGCTGAGCTATGACGCCTCGATGGCAGATTCGGGCATCGCCGCCATCTCAGTGTCCAAGGAGATTGGCGACAAACTTGTGGCGGCGGCCGGAGAGGATCTCAAGAAGATCCAGACCACCCTCGACAAGGGTGAAATGATGATGGGCTTCAAGATTCCCAAGGCGGCCCTCAAGGCCCGTATCGACATCGTGCAACAGAAACGCATGGGACGCAGCGTGGTGGGGCAGCTTGCCTCGGCTGATCCTGCAGCCAGCAAGCGTCCCGCAATCATCCTGGGTGCCCATGTTGATCACCTGGGTGCCCATGGTGGGGGTTCCCGGGCCACCGGGAAGGATGCGAGCAAGATTCACTACGGTGCCGATGACAATGCCTCCGGGGTCGCTGCCCTGCTTGAGATTGCCCAGTATCTCTCGAGTCAGCAGAAGGAAGGCAAACTCAAGCTCAAGCGTGACGTGGTCTTTGCGGCGTGGTCGGGAGAAGAGATTGGACTGATAGGCTCTTCCCGTTTCGTGCAGGAGGTCGCCCTCGAGCTCAAGGGCGACGCAGACGCCAAGCTAGGTGATGTTTTTGCAGCCAATCTGAACATGGACATGGTGGGACGTCTCGATCAGTCTCTCGTGCTCCAGGGCACGGGATCGAGTTCGATCTGGCCCAGGGTCATCGAACAGAGGAATGCCCCGGTAGGGTTGCCTATCAAGACCCAGAGCGATGCCTACCTCCCCACCGATGCGACTTCCTTCTACTTACGGGAGGTTCCCATCCTCAATGCCTTCACGGGTGCCCACGATGACTATCACACCCCGAGGGACACAGCGGACAAGATCAACTACCCCGGCACTGAGCGGGTGACGCGGTTCATGGCCCTCGTAGCGCGGGGGTTGGCTTCGGCGGACGAGGCTCCTGACTATGTCAAGGTAGAGCGGCCTGAGGGACAGGGAAGAAGGGCCAATCTGAGAGCCTACCTGGGCACGGTTCCTGACTACTCGCAGGGAGACGTGGTGGGTGTGAAGCTGTCCGGTGCCACCAAGGGTGGCCCTGCAGACAAAGCCGGTATCAAGGGCGGGGATGTGGTGATCAACGTCGCGGGCAAGGAGGTGAAGAACATCTATGACTACACCTTTGTCCTGGAAGCTCTCAAGGTTGGTGAGAGCGTGGCGATCACGGTCCGGCGCAAGGGCAAGAAGCTCACCCTGAATGTTGTTCCCGGTTCCCGGCAGTGATGTTTCATTAAGGTCTCCAAATCTATTTGGACTGATTTGGCTCCAAGGTCTCCTTATTTCTGGGAGTCTAGGATTACGTACAAATACATGGTTTTTGGCTCCTTCTCCCGGGAGTGTTTTTGGGGTTTTTCGCCTCCGCGCAATGTCCTGCTGTTCCAGATCAGACTGGTTTTCGTGTATCCAGGCGCTGGTTGGGCAGCGCTGCTTTTTGTAAGGAGATACAAATGAAAAGGAAGAAAACATAGAAAGGAATACAAGATATTAACAAAGAATATCAGGAGTTCTTAATCTAACTTCTTAATATCTTATTGGTTGCTGTCAGATAGTCCGGGTATCTGAACGACATTGTGCGCGGCACTGGCGCACCTAATGCCCTCCTCACCCCTGCCCCAAAATGACACCTGCCTGTTCCCCCATGGTTGCCGTCCCATGCGTCGCCGGATCGTTCGCCCCCCTCACCCGGGCTCATTCCCGGGAAGCCTCGAAACTCCACCACGGAGGGACGGACCTCCGGGGCCTGCCCGGCAATGCTGTCGTGGAGGATGCCTGAAGTCGGGCGGGAGTGAGGGCGGGCTTTCAGCCCTGCGCCGCACCTCCGCTTGGAGCCCTCGTTCCTTCCCGGGAAAAGCTGTCGCTGTCTGTAGCCATGTCTGTCCAGTCCCTGCCCCTCTGCCAGCCCGTTGTCCCCGCCGCGCGTTGCGGGAGCTCGGCACTACGCTGCTTCACCGTCGAATTCGTCGCGCTGTTCATGCTGCTGTTGGCCGTGAATTTCCTTCTCTCCCCGGAGGACCCCGGCTGGTTCGCTTCCAACCCGACTCCTTTTCTGCTCCTTCCGGCCTTCCTGGGGTTGCGTCATGGCTTGAGCGCCGGACTCGGAGCCGGATTGGGGACTGCTCTGCTGCTGCTGGGTGCGCGCCTTGTGCTTCATGACGGCATGGCCCTTGCCGCCGATGGCCACGTCCTGGTGGCCTGCCCGCTCTTTGGGGCCCTCATCGGCCTGGGCTCGGGCCGCCTGCATGGCCACCGGGCAGGGTTGGAAGAGGAAAGCGCGCATTTGCAGCGAGCGAACACGCGCCTGCAAGCAGAACGTGAGCTGCTCCTGCTTTCCCGGCAGGATCTGAAACAGAGGCTCGCTTTCTACGGTGCGGAGGCGGCGGCTCTCGATGAGGAGTTGCAGGAACTGATGGAGACCTCCCGGGAGTTTGCGCCCGGCCACCTTCTGGGAGCCTTGGAGAGAATCACACGTGTTCGGCGCGCGGCCCTCTACAAGGTGTCCGGCGACTGCCGGCCTCTCCTTACGCGTGTCGCCTTGCTTGGCGACTCCTCCAGGTTCCCCGAGTTGCTCGAGGCAGGAGACCACCCGATTGTTTCGGAGGCCCTTTCCCGGAAAAGTTTTCTCATTCAGAAGTCCCTGCGGGAGGCTGCTCCTTCACGCAGCGGGGGCTACCTCGCAGCTTACCCTATTGATCGGATCGATGGATCGGTGAGTTGTGTGCTCATCGTTGAGGATGTCTCCCTGACGGACTTCAGGGTGAATACCTTTGATGTCATGAAGTCGATTTGTGACTGGATGAAGTTCACGATGGCTGAGGCTTCCTGCCTCGAGGCGAGTCCTGCCACGCTCAGCCAGCTGGATTTTTTTGAAGCGATGGAAGCAGCGGTGGAAATCCACCGGGAGCAGGCTGTGCCCTCCATCCTGGTGAGGCTTCCCTTTGTCGATGGTGAAGAAATTGAGCTCACGGAGCCGTTTCGGGAGCTCCTTGGGAGGCTGCCGGGCGAGACCGTCCTGAGCAATGCCTTCGAAGAGGGACGGAGCTTCCTTCTCTTCCTCCTGCCCGCAATCCCAGAGCCTGCCGCGCGCGATAAAATCCGGGATCTCTTCTGCGCCTTTGCCGGAGAACTCGCCTCGGACCATGAGAACGCGCCTCATTTTGTGATGACTGCACCCAGAGAGACACCCCAGCAGCTGTGGGGTAAGCTGGTGACGGTAAGTGAGAACGATGTGCCCTCTTCTCGATGGCAGTAGCAAGAATGACGTTACCCCTGATCACCTCCAGCGGGTCCACGGCCCCTGCCACTGCTTGGGGGGGCGGCGCCCTCGTCTCCCCGCTGCCTGCATCGGCATCCACGCCGGAAAACCAACTTTCCCGGATGCCGGGGGAGGGCTGTTGGCCATCAGATTACCCTCAGGAAAGAACCCTCAGCCTGGCGCCCCTCCGTTCCCAGATGACGACCGCTCTTTGCCCCGACCCGCATCCGCCTCTCAGTTCACTGCCTCCCCTTGTCATGGCCCTCCGTGGCTCCGATGTTGCCGCTTTTTCCGGGGAGACCTCCCACAAAGGGCGAGTCCTCCTACCAATGCCTGCAAGGTGGAGGGAGATGCCTGGCCCCGTGAGCGGGAAAGGGCTGACCAGGGGTGCCCCGGTCTATCTGGCAGCCGCGAAAGCGTCGCTGTAATCGCGAAGGACATCAGCGCTCGATGCCTCAGTCTTCACGACCCTGCCACCTACCTTGATGCGGGCAATGCAGCCGACGAGGCTGTCGCGGCTCCTCTGTGACCTTGTGGCACGAACCGCACCACTTCCTCGACATCATGTTGAACCGGCCACGGCGGTGACTGAGCCAGCCTTGTAGTAGCTTGAGAGCGGAATCCCATCGATTGAGATATTCTCGTCGTAATTGGGGATGAGCGCGGTGAGATTCTTTGAGCCCCTCTTTGTTGCCAGGGTCCCGTTGCCCTCCGTCGAGTCCCTGCGGTAAATCACAATGTAGTCGACAGAGACATTCTGGATCGGGCGACGGAGGAAATTACGGATCTCTATCCTGTAGCCACCATTGTAGCTGGCCGTGCGCGTATCGCTGGTGCGCCTGGAGCCGGTCTTTTCGACACTCTCGTAAAACATCATGCGCAGGCCTCCAGCGGCCTCCAGCTCCACCGCGCGATCTTCGACATACTTTTGATGCTCCGCGGAGAGAAGAGATACGCTGAAAGTAACCGGGCGCAGGGTGGTTTTCTTCTGAACGGTGACCTTCCTGCTGGAGGGGTTGTAGCCCACCAGTCGCCCCTGGAAGGACTTGGTCTTGTCCGCGTTCTCGAAGCCGCGCCAATCCAGTTCTGCACTGGCGGTTGCAGCGAGTCCCACAAGGAGGGCGAGGAGTCGGCTCATTGAACTGAAACGATTGCAGAATTTTTCCGGAGGCCAATCCCCAATTCGCCCCGGGGAAGACGAGGAGCCCCTTATTTCCGTTCCTGTCCGCGCAGCTTGGCTTCGATAAAGTCATCGAGGTCGCCATCCATGACCGCCTGAATGTTCCCGGTTTCGTGGCCGGTGCGCAGGTCCTTGACCATCTGGTAGGGCTGGAAGACGTAGGAGCGAATCTGGCTTCCGAATCCGATTTCGCCCTTTTCACCATAGGTGCGGTCGGCTTCGGCCTTCTGCTTGTCCTCCTCAATCTGGTAAAGCTTGGCCTTAAGGAGTTCCCACGCGAGTTCGCGATTGCGGAGCTGAGAGCGCTCCTGGGTACAGCGAATGATGATTCCGGTGGGTTTGTGCTTCAGAATAACCGCGGTTTCCACCTTGTTGACGTTCTGTCCGCCCTTGCCCCCGGAGCGGGTGGTCTGCAATTCCACATCACCTTCCGGAATCTCAATCTTGATATCGTTCGAAATCTCGGGAGTGCAATCAATCGCTACGAAGGAAGTATGCCGTTTGCCGGCTGCGTCGAAGGGAGAGATTCGCACGAGGCGATGCACGCCACGCTCGTTCTTGAGGTAGCCGTAGGCGTAGTCCCCTTCAATTTTCAGGGACGCGCTGGAGATTCCAGCCCCTTCTCCCTCCTGCTCGTCGGTAACGGTCACCTTGAATCCCCGGCCTTCAGCCCAGCGCATGTACATCCGCATGAGCATCTGGGCCCAGTCGAAGGCTTCGGTCCCACCTGCTCCCGCCTGAATCGAGAGGTAGGCGTTGCTGGCATCGGTGGGCTTGTCCAGGAGGATGACCAGTTCGAAGGAATCGATGTCCCGGTGCAGTGTCGCGCATTCGGTGATAGCTTCCCGGGCTGAGTCAGGATCGTCAAACTCGCGGGCCAGTTCGATCCCGGCCTCCACGTTCTGCAGGCGCTCCTCCAACTTGAGGAAAGGATGAAGCTTGCTCTTCAGGAGATTGGACTCCCGGACTGTTTGCTGTGCTGCGCTCTGGTCGTTCCAGAAATCGGAGGCCTCCATCCTCTTCTCGATGGTGGCTATTTGTTCCTCGAGTCCGGGAACGTCAAAGATACCTCCGGAGTTCCGACAAGCGACCCTTGAGGGTCGCAGTGTCGAGCGCCTGGAGGTCGTCGCTGAATGAGGGTTCTCCCATGAGGGGCGGGAGTTTGTCCACCCTGCCCCGGTAGTCAAGGCGCTCTTCTTCCAGTCCTTACTTCGTAGACACCGCGAGGGGGATTCTGGTGCCGGGGGGTTGCAGGGCCGTCACCGGCCGGAGGAGGAAGCTTGATCCCTGAAAGGACCGGTTCACATTTGGAGGTCATGTTTGCGGTTTCATTGGTGCGGTGCGCGTTCGTCTCTTTTTCCCTCCTTGCGGCGACCCTTTTTTCGGCCTGTGGCCCCGGTGGGCTTCGGGGAGGAGGGCAGGCGGGCTTGTCGCAGAAGATCGAGTTCGCACCGCGCTACAACATCGAAAAGGCAGTTGTGACCGTGTTCCAGATGGATGGATTTCAACTGCTGCCCGGCAGGAGAGCAGGTGGGCCGCTGCAGTTTACGCGGAGAGGGGATGCGCGTTCCCGGGAACGCTTTGGAGAGTGGTTTGGTCAGGGAGTCCAGGCCCTTGCGGTCGTGACCATCACCGAAGTTGAGTTTGGAACGCACGAGGTGAAATGCACCCTTCTCTCCTCTGCAGGTGGGGATTTTGTTCCGACCGATGAGGGGGACGGACAGGTGAAGGCGCTGCTCAAACGCGTAAAAAAACTTGCGGGCGTCCTTTGAAGGAGCCGGCAGAGACTGCTCCCGCGATGTCGGGATCAGAGGAGGGACTCGAGAGTGACCCGGATCATGTCATTGAAGCTCGTCTGACGCTCAGCGGAGGTGGTGGCCTCCCCAGTCCGGATATGGTCTGAGACCGTGCAGATCGCGAGGGCCTGCTTTCCGCATTCCGCTGCGCAGCCATAGAGCCCGGCGGCCTCCATCTCGATGCCCACTACTCCCATATTCTCCAGAACATCGAACATCCCGGGTTCGGGAGTATAGAAGAGGTCTGCCGAGAAGAGGTTGCCGGTGCGGACGGGAATATTCATGCGTTCGGCGGCGGTAACCGCGCGCCTGGCCAGCTGAAAGTCGGCAATAGCCGCAAAGTCGTGACCTCGAAAGCGGCTGCGATTGACCTTGGAGTCCGTGCAGGCCCCGATCCCGATAAGAACATCACGGAGCTGGATGTCGGGGTGGGATGTCCCACAGCTTCCCACCCGGATGATGTTCTCCACGCCATACTCGGTCCAGAGCTCCCGCGCGTAGATAGAGATGGAGGGAATGCCCATGCCGCTTCCCATGACCGAGACGGGGAGCCCGCGGTAGGTGCCGGTGAAGCCGAGCATGTTCCGCACCCCGTTGACCTGTCGGACATTCTCGAGAAAGCTCTCCGCTATGTGCTGGGCCCGGAGTGGGTCACCCGGCATGAGGACGGTTTCGGCAAAATCCCCGGGAGCAGCTTCGATGTGTGGCGTGGGGGTGGGCATGGTCAGAGGCTGGAGTTCAGGAAAGGAGGGAAGAGCCGGACTCGAGGGCCGGCAGGTCGAGGAAGTCTGCGATGGTCTGGCCGATGTCTGCAAAGGTTTCCCGGGCCCCGAGGTTGGTCCCGGGGGCCACGGGAGGGCCGAGGAGGAGGATCGGGACCTCCTCCCGGGTATGGTCTGTTCCCGGCCAGGTAGGGTCGTTCCCATGGTCGGCCGTGATAATGAGGAGATCTTCCGGGCCGAGGGCGGAGAAAAGGGTCGGGAGCATGGCGTCGAACTCCTCCAGGGCCCGCCCATATCCATGGACATCCCGCCGATGCCCGTGGAGGGCATCAAAGTCGACAAAGTTGGTCATGACCAATGAGCGGTCTTGCGTGCGGGTGAGGGCTGCAAGGGTCTCCTCCCAGAGGGCCTCATGGCCGCTGGCCCTGACTTCCTCGGTCACGCCGGTGTGGGCGTAGATGTCACCGATCTTGCCTATCCCGATGACAGTGCCCCCCGCTTCACACAAGCTTTGGAGGACAGTAGGGGCCGGAGGAGGCACGGCAAAGTCGTGGCGATTTCCAGTCCGCCTGAAGTTTTCCCGGCAGTTCCCGAGGAATGGGCGTGCGATCACGCGGCCAACCATGAGGTCACTCTCATCGAGGAGACTGCGGGTGACCCTGCAGAGATCGAGGAGGCGTTGGAGTCCGAATTGTTCTTCGTGGGCCGCGATCTGGAACACGCTGTCGGCGGAGGTGTAGAAAATGGGGTAGCCGGTGGAGAGATGTTCCTCTCCGAGACGGGTGATGATTTCTGTTCCGGAGGCGTGGCAGTTTCCGAGGAATCCACACACGTCGGATCGTTGGGTGATCCCGGTGAGGAGATCCGCGGGAAAGCAGTTTTCTCCGCGCGGGAAGTAAGACCAGTCAAACAGGACTGGCACGCCTGCGATCTCCCAGTGCCCGCTGGGAGTATCCTTTCCCGACGAAATTTCCCGAGCGCGTCCGTAGGAGCCCTCGGGAAACTCAGGAAGGAAGGTGCCGGGGGGCGGGTTTCCGGATTTGTCCCGGTAGGCGTGCAACAATCCGAGCCGGGCGAGGTTGGGGAGGCTCAGGGGGGCGCCCGCGAGTGCAAAGGCTTCAGCGATGTGGCCAAGCGTGTTGGAGCCCTCGTCGGTGAACCCCTCGCCTCCGAAAACGGCCGCATCGGGAGCGCTGCCTATTCCGAAGGAATCCATGATAAGCAGAACGACCCTTTTCACGGCTTTACTGGGCTGTGACCCGCTCGTGTATGACGGGGTGTGGTTCCGGGGCGCTCTCCCCGATGCTGAAGGCGGATTGCAGCTCGGCGGCGGCCCGGGAGGTTTCTCCTTCCGAGGCCCCGTAGACGATCGCGAGCGGATTTCCCGTTTCCACGGTGGTCCCGAGCGCTGCGATGTCGCCGAGGCCCACACGGTGGTCGATTCCCTGGGCCGGGTCGCGGCGCCCTCCTCCGAGGCGTACGACGGTCATGCCGAGTTCACGGGTATCGATCGCGGAGACAACTCCAGGACGGACGGCAGGCACAGGCATGCTCACCGGAGCGAGAGGCAGGAGGGCCTCGGCACGTTCGAGCAGGTCGGGGGGGCCCCCGAGGGCCTCTACCATGCGGCCAAAGTGTTCGGCGGCCCTTCCGGAATCGAGGGCGGAGCGGAGCGCCCCATCAGCCTCGGCCTGGCTGGCAGCAAGCCCGCCGGATTGAAGAAGTTCACTGGCGAGAGCGAAGACCACCTTTTCAAGACGGCTGTTGCGTGGTCCGCCGGCGAGAAAGTGGACGGCCTCTCGTACCTCGATGGCATTACCCGCACTGGAAGCGAGGCATTGGTTCATGTCGGTGAGAAGGGCGGTAGTTGGAGTGCCGGCTCCGGTGGCGACCTCGGCGATACTCCGGGCCAGTTCGCGTGAGGACTGGTAGCTGGGCATGAAGGCTCCGTTGCCGACCTTGACGTCCATGACGAGAGCGTCCAGGCCGGCCGCGAGCTTCTTGGAAAGAATGGAGGCGGTAATCAGCTCGATGGATTCCACCGTGGCGGTGACATCGCGGATGGCATAGAGCCGCGCATCGGCTGGAGCGAGTTGGGTCGTCTGGCCGATGATTGCCACTCCGGCTTCCCGGACGGTCTGACGGAATTTGCTGCTGGAGGGTGTGGCGTTGTATCCGGGGATGGACTCGAGCTTGTCGAGCGTTCCGCCGGTATGGCCCAGTCCGCGCCCGGAAATCATGGGAACGTAGCCCCCGCAGGCGGCCACGAGCGGGCCGAGGATGAGCGAGACGAGGTCTCCCACGCCGCCGGTGGAGTGCTTGTCGATAACCGGGCCGTCGAGGTTCTCGCCCTGCCATCTCATCACGTCTCCGGAGTCCCGCATCGCGAGCGTGAGAGCCACGCATTCTGCACGGCTCGCACCCTGGAAGAAGATAGCCATGGCGAGGGCGGCGACTTGTCCCTCCGTGACGCTTTCCATGGTCAGCCCTTCCACGAAGGAACGGATTTCGTCCTCATGCAGGGTGTGTCCGTCACGTTTACGGCGAATGATTTCCTGGGGCAGGTGAGTCATGTGTGTGGATCCACAGGTCCGTCTAGGTCCGGGAGAGCGCCGCGATGTTGCCGCCCGATAAGACTACGAAAACAGCTTTGCGAGATGAGGCCAGAGCTGCCCGCCTAAATAGATTCCCACGATCCCGGCTACGCCAGCGAGGACGGGAGGGGCTGGAAGCGGTAACTTGGAGGCACTGAAAACGAGGCCAATGACGATTCCGACGGCGAGAGCGAGGAGAATCTCGAGCATGGGGTTCTTGGTGGTCGGGGATGAGGGCTGCTCCGGCATGCGCGAGGCGGTTGTCGCTTGTTCAGAGGGAGAGGGCAAGGAAGAGCCCGGCGATGGCGGCACTCATGAAGTTGGCGAGAGAAGCGGCAAAGACGGCCCGCAGGCCGAGGCGCGCGATGTCCTTGCGGCGATTGGGAGCGATTCCTCCGAGCCCGCCGAGGAGAATCGCTATGGAAGAGAGGTTCGCGAAGCCACACAGGGCGAAGGTCACAATACCCTCTGAGAGCTCTGAGAGTGAGCCGTCCTCGAGCAAGGCCTTGTAGGCCATGAATTCGTTGAGGATGATTTTCTGCCCGATAAAGCTTCCCGCCCGGCTGGCTTCCTCCCAGGGCACGCCCAGGATCCATGCGAGAGGCGCGAAGACCCCCCCAAGGATCTGCTGGAGGGTCAGATCTGGGTGCCCGAACCAGCCTGCGAATGTACCCAGTCCCAGGTTGGCGAGAGCGATGAGAGCGACAAAGGCGAGAAGCATGGCTCCCACATTGAGGGCCAGCTTCAGGCCGGAAGAAGCGCCTTGCGCTGCAGCGTCGAGGACGTTGACAGGTTTTTCTTCCTCCCCGTCGGAGGGCAGGTGCTCCTTCGGAGTTCCGCTTTCAGGGAGGAGGATCTTGGCGAAGAGGAGGCCCCCGGGTGCGGCCATGAACGAAGCAGCCAGCAGGTATTTGAGCTCCACGCCCATCCCTGCGTAGGCTGCGAGGACGGATCCGGCGATGGAGGATAGCCCGCCCACCATGATGGCAAACAGTTCTGATTCTGTCATGCGCGGGATGTAGGGCCGCACGACGAGGGGAGCCTCGGTTTGGCCAACGAAGATGTTGGCGGTAGCGGAGAGCGATTCCGCGCGGCTGGTTCCGAGGGCCTTGCGGAGGGCTCCGCCAAGGGTTCGGATGATGAGAGGCATGATCCTCAGGTGATAGAGGACGGCGATGAGAGAGGAGAAGAAGATGATGATGGGCAGGACGCGGACGAGGAAGATGAACCCGAATGTTTCCTGCTCGGCGAGGGGTCCGAAGACGAAAGCGATACCCTTGTCTCCGCTGGCAATGATGGCCTTGACGAAATTGGAGAGGACTTCGAGGACGCTGGCCCCCCAGCTGGTGCCAAGGACGAAGGCGCCCAGGGTGATCTGTAAGAGGAGGGCCCCAAGGACGGTGCGAAATCGAATCGCTTTGCGATTCGAGGAAGCGAGCATGGCGATACCCACGAGAATGGCCATGCCGAGAAGTGAGACGAGGGCAGACATGTGTGAAGGCGCATCAACCTATCAAAGAAGGTGCGCGCCGGCGATAGAAAGTGAACACCTGTCAGGGAGCTCAGCGTGGCCTTGACACTGCGAGGGAAGCCCAGAAGGTTGAGGAATGAGGCTTGGCAGGAGGCAAACGCCAGAGAGGGCCGTGTGCCGTGGAGTGCGGCGATATCAAGGTGAAGGAACCGGAGCCCTCCGGATGGGGTCGGCCTCCGTCCTTCTTTCGGTTGGAATCGTCATAGAGTCCTGATGGACAAGGCGCGGGGAATTGTCCTTCGGACAACCAAGCTGAGCGACACGAGTCTGATCGTGCACTGGTGCACGGAACAAGCGGGGTTGCTCAAGACCGTAGCCAAGGGTGCCCGGCGCCCCAGAAGCGCCTTTGCCGGCAAGCTGGACCTTTTCCTGGAAGCGGACCTCGTGTGGGTTCCGAGCCGGAAAAGTGAATTGCACATCCTGAAGGAGGTCGTGGTGACGGACTTCCGGGTTGGGCTGCGCCACAGCTATGCCCGCACCATGCTGGCTGCCTACTTCGGGCAATTGCTGGAGCAGGTGGTCGAGCGTGAGCACCCTGTTCCAGAGCTGTTTGACCTGCTGCGGCGTGGGCTCTCGTATCTTGCCAGGGAAGAGGCGGATCGCCGGGCTCTCCTCCACTACGAGCGGCAGCTGGCGGAGCTCATGGGCGTAGGTCACGAGGGGCTGAATGCCGGAGCGGCGCTGGAGCGGGCGTTTGGAGGATTGCCGAAGGCGCGTGCGGACTGCCTGGCCCTGCTGAAGGACTCCTCCTGATAAGGCCGGGGCGCCCTGCCAGGCACGCGTGTTTGGTGGGCAGACCCCGTCCTCGAGGGTGCTGGCCCCGGTGGAGCATGCTTGTGGGGGAACGCCAGCGTGGAGGCCCCCGGGAATTTGCAGATGGTCCCGGCAAACCCTTTTCGAGGGGCAGGGGGTTTCACGATGTTTGCGTTTTGAACTCTGTTCCGAGGAGCCAGCTGCGGACAACTTCGCCACTGGCAGTGAGATTGCCGGTGACGCGGTAGTTGGAGCTGCGGAGAACCCGGGCTTCATCCCGGGCTTCGTCTACAACGCAGTAGGGGCTTGCCCCCGAGGAGTGAATGAAACGGATTTCACCCTCACCTGTAACAACGAGGAAAGCCACATGGCTGTCCAGGCCGACGATGTAAATGCCGCTTCCGCAAGATTCAACCGCAGCGAGGAACTCCTCGTAGGCAACGCCAACCAGGAGGTTCATTTCCTCGCGGGGAATGAACGTGCCGAGGATATTCTGTGAGGCCTGCTGAGCGAGGCGTGCCCACTCGATGTGGAAACCCGCATCCTGGAGGACGGAGGAAACGAAGTAGCCGCAAGCTACTTTTCCCCCGCCTGGTTCATGTGCGGTGCCGTTGAAATCCCAAGGGGTTCCCAGCCAGCAGCGCATGAGGCGCGGGAGGCAGTCCTCGAGCAGGATGCGGGCCTCCCCGAGGATTTTGGAACGTTCGGAGTTGTTGCTCGCCTGGCGGTAGCGCTGACGCAGGCGTTGGCGATCTTCCGCAAGCTTCCCGGAAAGGGTCTCGTAAGTCTCGGGGTCGGGTGCGTTTCCGGGTTCGGGATCGGAGCCCGGGGGGCTCTCGACAAGGGCGATGATCTCGTCCCGGTAGATCCAGCCCGCGCCGCAGGCGCCAGCCAGGAGAAGGAGGGGAATGAACTTCATGAGGATCCTCCGCACGCTCCCAGTGTGCACGCGCAAGTGCGAAAAATCCAGCAGTGATCAGGCAGTCGGCCTTCTCCGCGCAGGGGGCTCCCGGTTTCGCTCGCCGGGCGCCTGCCCCTCTGGAGACGGGCGGGGCTCCTCCTCAGCGTCTCTTCACGAGGGTGTAGTAGACCTTCTCGCCCAGCAGCGGTTTTCCGCTGATCGAGGACACTCCGGGCAGGGAGATCGTGTAGAGGGAGCCTTCCGCGAGATCGTCAATCTTGATCATGCAGGTGCGGTCCCGGGAGGAGAACGCGGTCACCTGACAGGGCACCTGTGCATCGCCTACCTTGGGAGAACCGTAGCCCTGGTGATACTTGTAGCTGTGGCGTCGGACAGTGACCGACTTCAGGGTCTGCGGGTCCACTGGCTGGGTAAACCCGAGGGAGAATCCATTCGCGAGAAGCCGGACCCGGTCGACGGCGAGAAAGTCCCCGGCATCATCTTTCAGCTGCACGCGCATGAGCCCATTGGCCCCGGCCCAGGAGAGATGCGTCTTGGCGACCCACAGGGAGCCATCGGGGGTGAAGGTGAGACGGTGATTGCCGCGCCCGAGGGCGCCGGTGCGCAGGAATGGAATGGCGGCTCCCTGCGAGACGTCCTCGACAGGATCCGGGAGAAAGCGCACGAGGTTGGTTTGGTTCATCTCTCCGATAAGCATCTGCTCGGCAAGCGGGCCGAAGGTTCCTTTCGGAATCATGCGCGGCTCGGTTGGGGAATTGGCGAGTTCACCCTGCGGTAGGAGGCCCATTGCCGGGGTGCGCATCTTGTCGAGTTCGGCCACGGGAATTTTCAGGGGCTCCCGGGTCCATCCTTTTTTCCAGACCAGAGATGCCGGGTGCCCGTGGAAATGACCTTCCCGGACGTGAAAGACCTTGCTGGTCCCGAGCCAGTCGCCCTGGTTGTCGGTAACATACAGGCGGCCGTCCCTGTCAAATCCAAGCCCCTCGGGGGAACGAAACCCGCTGGCGAAGGGCCACCACTTCGAGCCATCCGGCGCGACCTTGATGACCCAGCCCCGGTAGGGCACGCGAGAATACATGCGGCCTGCCTTCCCCTTGTTTTTGCCCCAGTTCGGGCCATTCAGCATATTCTCCCTGGCAAGTCCGATGGCGCTCCAATTTCCGCGGATCTCGGGGCGAATTCCGGCCCCGTTGGAAGCGGTTCCCAGAGCGAGGTAAATATAGCCCTTGCTGTCCCGGGCGAGGCCGAAGGCGAATTCGTGGTAGTTCCCGGTCATCCCGAAGCCGTCAAAGAGCGTTTCGTAGAGGTCAGCGGTGCCGTCGCCGTCGGTATCAGCAACCCGGGTCAGCTCAGGGCGCTGCATGACGAGAAAGCTGGACTCACTTTCGGCCACGAGGCCCAGTGGCTCGTGCAGGCCGCCTGCAAAGCGTTTCCAAGTCTTTCCCCGTGGATTGTAGATGAGAATTTCGCCGCGATGGAAACACATGGCGAGCTTGCCGCTGGGGGTGGCATCGATCCCACCAATCTGGGGGTCGACCCCCGCGGGAACGGGGATCTTCTCAATGGAAAAGGTGTCGGTCCAGGAGTCGGCCAAGGCCGTGCCTGCGACGAGGATGAGGGTGAGGAGGGTCCGCATGGTGCTAGCGGGGAGTAAGGGTGACGGTTAGGGAGCCCTCCTCGTCGAGTTGGGCGGATTCGGGGGAAACCAACATGGTGTCGGAAGACTTGAACCTGAAAGCGAGCGGGAAGCCTTTCCCGGCCTTGAAAGTGCGGGTGAGGGCCTTGCCGTCCTCGGTGGGACGGATGGTCTCGGACACGTCAAAGCCCCGGACGCGCCAGCGGAAGGTGGGCAGCCCGTCCTTGAGGGTATAGCCAAGGAACTTGGGTTGCGGGATGTTCGAGTCCGCGAGGTCCGCATAGGGAACGGGATTGTGTTCCTCGCGCAGGAGAATGTCCCCCTGAATCCTGGCCAGACCATTGCCATTGCCCCGCCAGACGGACCACCCATCGATGAAATCCCCCTTCCAGATGTAGCGCAGGCGGCACTCTCCGGCATCCCAGCAGTAGTGGAGCTCCTCATTGACCGCGACCGCAATGGCCGCGGGCCCTGCCTCGGGCATGAATATGCGCATCACGTTGGGACGTTTTCGCATGGACGTTGAGGCGTAAAAGGGGTCGAGACCCTTCACCTTGACCTCCTTGAGACCCTGTGCGGCTTTGAGGATGTGGGCGTGAACGAGTTTCAGGCTGGGGTCCCCGACGTGTGCCATGGACGGCATCTGGATGACGCCCTTGCGCTTCTGCACGGGTTCTTTGCACCATGCCAGGAAGTCGTCCAGCTTGGTGGAGTAGAGTCTGGAGATTTCCACGAGGGAAGGCCCGACAATCTGACGATCAGGAAGGTGGCAGGCCGCGCAGTTTTGAGCGAAGAGGGTTTTGCCGTCAGGAGCGGGAGCAGCGATCTTGCTGTCCTGGGCCTGAAGAAAAGAAACCAGGCAGCCCGGGGCGGCGACCATCAGGAGTCGACGCAGGAGCGAGAGAGAAAGCATTTGGGGAACCAAGACGGATCAGGCTGATTTTCAAGCTGTTTTGACGCGTCTATCCCGGAGAGTCATGATCAGGACGGTGCCGGAGTGTCTGGATTATGGCTTCGACCCTCCCGGAGGAAGCGTTTTGAACCTCTGGCGGGCGTTAATTCAACGGATGCTTATCGAGGTGTGGCGTGCCAGTTGCAGGGAGGCTCACGTCATGCTCATCACCATGATTCCGGAGCCCTCCAGGACCTGGCCCGATGTGGCGCCGAGGAGCTCCTGGTAGATCACCGAATCGGTTGAGAGCACGATGCAGTCGAACCCTTCGTATGGGAGAGTGAGCCCGCCGGCGGCAGGGGCGAGGAGATAGAAGATGATCTCCCCCTCATGTTCGCACTCCACGAGGGCCCCGGGTCCGATGTTCTCTCCGGGGCGATAGGCCGGAGGCTCAAAGGACTCGAACAGGCGCACGGCTTCAGCCAACTGGTCTGCCTGCCTTGCCTGGGCCCCGGCGAGATAGCCGGCTTCTATCGCGCGGGTGTCATACTTTCCGTCCGATCTGGTCTCGTCGCCGGTTGCATTCTCCCTCGCCTCCGCAGCGGCAGCCTGCATGACGTTGAGCTGCTCTTTCAGCTGCTCACGGATCTGGTCGACGAGGACGGGCTTGGACATGGGTTTTCCAGAGGAATTAGGCAGGGTGCAGCACGGCTTCCTGATCAGCTGGGGAGAACAGAGTATTGCGCGTTCCCTTTTGTCCGCAATGTCGGGGAGCGGGTCAGGATGCGACCAGGTCGTAACCGCGGTGATCGGTGATTGTGACGTTGGCGAACTCTCCCACCGGGAGCCCGGCCGGGACGAAGATCCGGCCATCGATGTCGGGAGCGTCCCACTCGGAACGGGCAATCCCCTCTTCTTCAACGAGGACGGTACGGGTGCGGCCGAGCTGTTTCTGGTTCACCGCGTCGGCGACCTGGTCGATGGCACTCGTGAGTTCCCGGTGGCGAGCCTTGATCGTCATGTGGTGGAGGTGGCCCGGGAGTTTGTTCGCGCGGGTTCCCTCCTCGCGGGAATACTGGAAAATTCCGCAGTGCTCGAATCGGAAGGAGCGAATGAACTGCAGGAGTTCCTCGTGATCCTCCTGGGTTTCCCCTGGAAACCCGGTGATGAAGGTGGTCCGGATAGCAAGGTCCGGAATCCCCCTGCGCATGCGCGCGAGAAGATCGCGGATATAGGTGCTCCCGGTCTTCCGGTTCATCACCTTCAGCATGTGCTCGCTGATGTGCTGCAGGGGAATATCAACGTAGCTGGTCACTTTTTCGCAGGCCGCGATGGTCTCGATCAATTCATCGGACCAGTGGGCGGGGTGGGTGTAGAGCAGTCTAATCCAGAATTGGCCCTCGATTTTGTTGAGCTCCCGGAGGAGTGAGGCAAGCGACTCGCCCCGCGAGGAGTCCACGCCGGAGGTGGGCTTGGCTCGCCGTCCAGCCCCTTCCCAGTGGTCCATGCCGAAGTAGGTGGTGTCCTGGGAAATCAGATTGAGCTCCCTGACGCCAGCTTCCACCAGCGATCGGGCCTCCCGTACGACCGATTCCTGCGTGCGGGAACGGTGCTGACCCCGGATGGTGGGAATAATGCAGAAGGAACAGGTGTGATTGCATCCTTCCGCGATTTTCAGGTAAGCCATGTGGCCGGGAGTAAGACGGAAGCGCGGAGTCGTGTAATCAGGAATGAAGCGGGGTTTGGCGGTGACGGTGTCCAGGGATTCGTCGCCGAGGGGTCGGTTGAGAACCTTCCTCACGATGGGGGCGACCTGGGTGACCTGGTCGAGCCCGATGAAAGCGTCCACTTCGGGAAGGATGCCGGGCAGGCGCTCATCCTCATTCCGCGAGACGTTGAAGCGCTGGGAGAGGCAGCCCGCCACGATGATCTTCTGCTTTTCCCGTGCGGGATCCGCCTGGCGGGCGTTCACCGCCTCGATGATGGTTTGGACGGATTCCTCCTTTGCCACGTCGATGAAGGAGCAGGTGTTGACGATGAGAACGTCCGCTAGATCCGGTTCCGGCATCATGATCATGCCCTCTTGCTGGAGGTGCCCGATCATGATCTCGGAATCGATCAGGTTCTTGGCACAGCCAAGTGAGATGAGGCCGACTTGGGTAGGCATTGTGGTCAGTGCTCAGTGGACGGCAGTCAGTGAACAGGAATGCTGCGTGCCGGGGCGCAGGGCGGAAGGGTAGCGGTGGGGAAGCTGGACGCAACGCGAAAGGAAGGGCGGGCAGGAGTGTGGCGCGACAGCCGGCGCTGGTGGTGAACGCTGGAAATGTCCCCTATGGCTGTGCGAACCGGATGCGGAGATAGCTCTCGGTAGTTTCGGCAAGGGGATTGGGAGAACGATAAACCGAGGTGGCCGAGCCGTCGCCGTGAAAGCTGCGGTCATGGAGGACCGCCCCGGGGGAGGAGTTCCATGTGAGGAGATCGGGGGAGAGCTCGGGAATGATCGTGACGCCGTTGGTAGTCACGCGATGGCGGACGGTGAGGGTAAGGTAGTCCCGGGGACCTGCTCCCAGATCGAGTGCGCTGATCTCCACCCGGACGGCATCCTGAATGGCCTGCGGCAGGAACGGGTCGCTGAGAAGGTTGAACTCGAGGAAGTTGCTCAGTCCGTCGTGATCGGGGTCTCCCCCGGGTTCTGCGATACCCAGCTCAGCGGCCCAGGCCCGGTAGGAACGGAGCGGTTCGTTCCGGAGTCCGGGGGTGCCCCCCTCGGCCCCTGCCTGCCAGTTGGAAACCCGATTGTGATCCGGGAGGGAGGCCGGGTCGATCAGCACCAGGGAGGAGCCACGGCCGGCCGCCCCCTCAGGCCAGGGGGCTCTGTTGTCGTAGGTAAACACAAGGAGGGGTGTATCAAGGGGGTCGACGAGTGCGACGGTTTCTCCCTCATCCCGGAGCTGCCCGGAGAACTGCCCGGTCACTGGGCGCCCGGGTCCATAGCGGAATTCAAAGGCGGCCGGGTCTTCGACCACGAGGAGGCGTTGGCCTGCGGCCAGCTCAGTGATTTCTCCCGTGCGAAAATCGAACTCGATGCCCTCGGTGAAGCGGAGTCCATCAAGTTTGATGGGGGAGGTTCCGGCATTCAGAAGTTCCAGGTATTCGAAATCCTCGCTGTCATCGTGTCCGGCTGCGATTTCAGCGGCGGAGGGAGGTCCCGGATTATACATGAATTCGGAGACCACCAGATTCCCGAAGTTCTGCCGGGGAACGAAGAGGGCTTCGTTGAGGGCGGACCACGTGCGATTCTCCAGGACGCGGGATTTCACTGTGCCGATTTCAGTGAGGACGAGGGGCGCCTCGTAGAGCAGGGCGGCGGGGGAAAGGGCTCCCCCGGCCTCACGGGGGTCACTGCCGTCCAGGGTGTAGTAGATTTCACCCTGCGGGGCGGATATTTCGAGTTCGAATCCAGACGGGACTTCTCCTCCGTGGACCGAAAAAGCGGGAGCGACGATGTCCGGATACATGCCCTGTGCCTGATACTTTACCAACATGTCTCGAGAGAGTCGGCGGAGGGTTCTGCGCATTGCGTTGTTCTGATAGCTTTCCCACGATGCGGGGGATTGCATGTTCCACCGTGCGGATTCCGCGAGAAAGCTGACCTCGATTTCCTTTACCCGGGTTTGCAACCGGTTGAGACAGGCCGCGGGTGTGAGGGCTCCGTCGTTGAAGAAGTGCTTGTGGATCCGGTCGGCGAGCAGCATTTCGTAATCTGGATCCCCTTCCGCCCGGAGGCGGGCCATGATGTTGATCGGGCCCGGGTGAACGATCGGGTTGTTTGAGCCGCGCAGCCATCCGTCGGCATCCTTAAGGAAGAACTTGTAGGGGATTCGCCGCGGAACGGAGCCGGCACTGCGGAATTCGGATTCGCTTTGGCCGCTGGACCAGAGGATCATGAAGTCAATCACGTTGGGAATGTCGATATAGCGGCGGGTGGCCTGGAACGTGTTGGGACGATTGACCAGGGACTGGGCCTGGCTCCAGTAGCGGCCGGTCCCATCGTAGGGAATTCCGGGCAGGAAATTATTACCGGTATTATTGGCATTGATCGCCTCGTAGTCCTCCTTCCGGCCTCCGAGGTATTCGGCCAGCATGGCGCCGTTCCAGCGTTCGCGCATGTGGTATTGCCCCCAGTACTGGCCGTTCAGGTACATGTGCACAAAACGCCCGTGGGGGTTGACATTGCCCATGTCGAGCATGGTGTCGTCGGTGAATCGGTTGGACATGTATGCGCCGCGGGCCTGCATGTCATGATTGCCGGACCTCAAGTCGAGACTGTCGAACTGCTCGGCCGGAGGAATCTTGGAATACTCGTGTCCGTCGAAGACAGGGAAACGCAACTTGGAGGGGCCATACTGGGAGCGGAAATTCAGCCGGATACCCCGCTTGCTGAAATTGGTCACGTAGTTACCGAAGCGTTCCATGCCGACCTCCATCTGGGTGCTGCCAAACTCGAAGTTGATGAATTCGACGGAGGCCTGTTTCTCGCTGCGGTTCACGTCGCCCGGAAAGACGAGCGAGATGGAAGGAACCGCCCGGAGAGCATCATGCATCCGGGGGCCATAGACCGGGCTTTGCGTGATACTGCGGTTCATGGTGGGCAGGGCCACCACATCAGTGGGGAAGATGTAGGTCTGGGTGTCCACGTTTGTCGGCACGAGGCCGGTCTTGAAGGCTGCCGCTCGCAGGACGGTGGTCTCGGAGAGGGAGACGGGTTGATTGTAGACCAGTCCGGTGCGGTTGGTGGGTTCAGACCCGTCGGTAGTGTAGCGGATGATGGCGTCCGGGGTAGTGGTTGTGATTTCCACCTCGATGGGGTCTTCGAAGAAGCCGCGGTCCACGGAAAAGGCCGTGTCTGCCACGAACCCGGTAAACCCGGCGGCGTTGCCTCTTCCAGGGGTGGCTTCGATGAAGTAGCCCTCCTGGAGGGACTGCGCATCGAAGCCGTAGGAGACATCCTCACGTTGCGCAGGGTAGGACGAGAATTCGTTGAGGATGGTTTGGCCATCCGGTTTCACGAGGGCGAGATATTCGCCATCGCGGTTGAGACTGAAGTTGGTGTGCAGTGCGCTTCCTGCCGCCGTGCGGTCATGGCCGGAGGCGAAGACAATGAGGCAGTCCCCGGGGGGCAGGGTGACATCGGGAAAGCGCCACTTTGCAAGGTCATCGGAATCATCGGTGAGGTAATACCCGCGGAGATGGGCTGGAGCTGCGGTGGGGTTGCAGATTTCTATCCAGTCCGGGTAGTCGGCTTCCTCATCGAGCAGGGTGTTCCTGTTGACAGCCATGAACTCGGTGATGAGGGGTTGCCCGGGGGAGACTACTGCGACTCGAATGTTACGGGACTCGCTGCCTCGAGCGTTGCTGGCGGTGAGGGTGTAGGTTGCCGTCTGGGAGGGAATGAACTCCGTGCCCTGCATGCCCGTAACATCGCTGCCGTTGAGTGTGAGGGTGGTGGTGTTCACAGCCTCCCAGGTGAGGGAAACCGGGGAGCCGGGTGCGACGAGGCTTTGATCAGCGGTGAAGCGGTAGATGAGTGGACGCTCGGAAACCTCCACCGCAAGGCTGGCCTGGCTGCGGCCACCGGGCCACTCTGCAGTCAGGGTGTAGGTGGTGGTGGCACCGGGTCCGGGATTGAGTGTGATGCTTCCCTCGCCATCGAGGGTTCTGGCGGTGACATCTCCCACGTCCTGGTCGATGGAGATGCTGGTGATGCTGGCGTTGACGGCCCAGGAGAGGGTCACCGGTGCGTCCGGAGGGATGAAGCCATTGTCGACCGTGAAACTCCGGATTCCCGGGTCGGGGAGGGAGAGATCCAGTTCCACGGCCCCTGCTGCGCCCGCGGGCCCGGTTCCGGGAAAGCTGGCGGAGTTCACAAGGTCACCGGGCCTGCCTCCGTCATCGGCGTAGACGTTGACGGTGAGATCCTCCAGGCGCTCGAGGCAGCAGGAGTCCTCGCGTCCGAAGAGTCGGACGAAGCCGATGGCTTCCGTGGAGCCAAGATCCAGCAGGTAGCGGGAAGGGGTGCCGGTGTTGATGCGGGTGGACCAGACCCGGTTGCCGGCTTCGAGGTCTCCGTCAAGCACTCCCGCAGGATCTCCATGATCGAGAAGGGTGGTGGTGGGAGGGGTTACGGTCGTCGCGGCGAGGGCCTGCACGAGGTCATTGCTGCTTGTTCCGTCCGGATCCGCCTCGTCCGGAGCGACTCCGATGCGAAAGACCTCGATTTCAGAGAGGTGGAGGCGGGTATTCTCGAGATCGTTCTTGATCACCTCGAGGAACCGTCCCTCGGCTCCGATCACCCGGGGGGCATTGAGGACGATCACCTCCACGGTAGCATTGCTGGCCCCGTCATCATTGGCGGCAGTCAGGGAATAGGTGGTGGTCACGAGGGGACTGACCGTGAGGGACGGCTGCCCGGTGATGTCGAGACCGTCAATGCTGAGGGTGTTTGCTCCGTCCACGATCCAGTCGAGGGCCACACTGGTGCCCGGAGGGACTGAACTCTCACTGGCTGAGAATAAATCGATGCGAGGAGGAGCGGCGAAGAGGGTGACTGTGGAGAAGAGCAGCAACAGGGCACTACCACGTGCGACTCCGCGGCCGGGTCGGGAGACAGGATCTGGCAAACACATGAAATTCAGAGAGGGGGGAAAGAGTTTGGTGAGATCGTCTGCCCGGAGGCAAGTCCCCATCCGTAATGCTGCGAACAAAAGGGCATCTGGCTCCGGGAGCCGCTGCGGAAGCGGGGCGGGGATGGCTCAATGACGGACAAAGGGCTCACGGTTTCCCGTGAGCCCTTTGATTCATGGAGCGGGTGAACGGATTCGAACCGTCGACATTCACCTTGGCAAGGTGACGCTCTACCACTGAGCTACACCCGCATCCTTGGGGCGCCTAGATACACCTCCGCCGCGCCCCCGCAAGCCCTTTCGACCGTTTTTCGCCCGCGTTGCGGGGGCAAGAGGGATTTTTTCCGCGATTCTGCGTGCATGGGGGCGAATCACGGCGTAGCCCATCGGCCGAAGCGCAAATGAACAAGCTGGAGGAAATTGTGGCTCACAAACGGCTCGAGGTTGAGCCTCTCGCGCCCTTGGCTGCCAAGCTCAAGGCTCAGGCTCTGCAGCGTAATGAATTCCGTGGATTCCGGACGGCCCTTGATCGGGGGCCGGATCAGCTCGGGGTCATTGCGGAGGTAAAGAAAGCCTCCCCCTCCGCCGGTGTGATCGATCCTGATTTCGATCCCCTTCGGCAGGCGCGCATGTATACCGAGGGCGGGGCCTCCTGCATGTCGATTCTCACGGACAGGAAATATTTCCAGGGGTCGCTCACCTACCTCTCAGGGATCGCGCAGGAGTCCTCCGTTCCACTCCTGCGCAAGGACTTCATGGTGCATGAGGTCCAGATCTACGAGGCGATTATTGCGGGAGCGGATGCGATCCTGCTCATCGTGGCCTGCCTGGGGGAGGACGACCTGCGCAAATTGTATCACATCGCGCGTGATCTGCAGCTCGATGTGCTGGTGGAGGTTCATGACCTCCCCGAGATGGAGCGTGCGATTGATCTGGGGGCGGACCTGATTGGGATCAACAACCGCAATCTGAAATCCTTCGAGACAGACCTGGCCACCACCGAGCAGTTGGCGGAAGAGGTTCCGGAGAATGTCACCCTCGTGTCGGAATCGGGAATCAGGACGGTGGAAGATGCCCAACGGGTGCTGGAGGCCGGGGCGAATGCGATTCTGGTCGGGGAATCCCTCATGCGGGCGAATGTTCCGGGTGAGGAGGTGCAGAAATACCTTCAACTTGTTGCAGGCTCGGCAGCTTCGGAGACCTCCGAGTCTTGACCCTCGCGGGCGGAGAGCGGATAACGGTCTGACAAAAACCGTGAAACCGCACGAACTGTTCAAGCAAGTCGATCCCGCCGTTGTGACGGAACTCTTCACTGCCTTCCGGGAGGAAGAGCGGGATGTTTACAAGAGTGCGTTGGCGAGCCTGGCCCAATCCCGCAAGTTGCGGCCGGTCTTCATACAGAAAAAGCCGGTGCCGCAGCAGATTGCCTGGATGCACAAGACCCTGACGCTGCGGGGCAGCGACATGGTGGGGGAAAACCTGTTGCAGGTATGGTTCATGAAGTTCCAGCAGCCACTCCTCGTGAAGTTCTGTGACGGGATGGGAATTTCACACAATGGGGAGGGCTCGGTGGAGGGTGAGTTGCCGGCCGAACTTGATGTCGGAAAGTTGAAGGAGACCGTCGATGCGCTCTATGCGGAGTTCAATCCGAGGGTCGTCTCTCTCTATCTGCACGTCTTCAACATGCAGCGACCGGGAGGATGGGATTCCCTGGCAGAGGTTTTATCCGGTGATGAGCGCGTGATTCTGGGGAAAGAGCCGGAGACCAAGGACAGGCAAGAAGCCCCGGGGGAAGCTGCTCCTGCGACTGAACGGGTTGCTGGCACGGAGAATGGGAAGGACTCGGAGAGCGAGCCTGCGCAGGAAGTCGCCGGGGAAGCAGCCCCCGCTGATGAGCCGCGTGCCGTTGTTGAAGACGGTAACGGAGAAGCAGACGAGGGCCGGGAGGGGTAGATCAGGGGCCCTCGGCTCCTTCGCGGGACGAATGGCCTGCCATCTACTCCACGGGCTCAGCCGGAAGCGCGGGCTCGGGAATGGGAACGGCTCGGGGTGCACGGTCTTCTTCTTCCACGGGAACTGCGCGAGGTGGGGGGTCCTCGGCCACTGGCAGGGCGGGAGCGGCCCCGGGCACAGGTTCCGGCAGGGGCTGGGCACGCAGGGGCGAGGCACCGGGGCGAAGGATATTTGGCCTGACCCGGACAGGAACGGCCTCCTCGGGTGGGATCTGTTTGCGCATCAGGATGTCGACGCGGCGATTGATGGCCTGCTGATCCTGGTCCCCTTCCCGGACCTTGGGCTTTGAGCGGCCGTGGGCACGAACGATGATGTGGGAGCTCTCCAGTCCAAGGGAATTCACAAGCCAGTTTTTTACGGCCTGGGCGCGCTTCCGGGAGAGGCTGAGGTTATAGGCATCGTTGCCGAAGAGGTCGGAGTGACCTTCGAGGATGCAGTACATCTGGGGGTTGCGATCAATGAGCATGCCGAGTTTCATCAGGCCGAGCTTGGCATTCTGCTTGAGCTCGGAATTGTTGAACTCAAAGAGGAGATCGCTGGGGAGGGCGGCCCGCCCCTTATCGAGCTGATCGACGTCGAAATTGAGATAACGACCGAGTTCGGTATAGCCCTTCATGAGGCCATTTTCCTCCAGGCCGTTGGCTCCGCGGACGGCGGCATCCTTGAGAAAGGAGTCCGGATCGGGGACGTCTGCGGAGATACTGCCCTCCTCGATGATCACGCGACCTTCAGCGACTTCAGCAAAAACCGGGTCATGACGGCCAAGCTCTGCGAGGCTGGCCTCCACTTCGGGGGCCTTGAGTGGTTCGAGAAGGGTTCCGTCCTCCTCACCGATCTTGGCGGGTTTGAGTGGTTCGAGAGAGACCTTTGGTTTCTCAAGATCCGGAATGATGTCGATCTCGGTGTTGTCGAGCTCGGGAATCAGTTCCTCGATTTCGGTGAGGAGGTCCTCGGCCTCCTCGGGCGGGGTGGCTACCTCGGCTTCCGCCTCGGGAGAAGTTGTATCCTCGGAGATCTCCCGAGTTTCGCTCACTCGGAAGGTCTGCGAGCTCCACTCGAAGTCCGCTAGCTCGAGGAGGAGGTTGAAGCGGCCGAGAGCCCACAGGCCGACTGCGTGGAGCACGACCGCGACCGTGACTGCCATCAGGACCCACGAGCCGAATTTTCGGCGGCGGGAGCCCCGAAAGCGGCTGCCTCCCGTCCGGGCGGACGCCCAGGTGTATTGTGGATCGATGCTCATGCGGCGTATCCAGTATAACGTCATCGGGGAGAGTCTCAATTCAGACAAAGTCGATTTTGTTTCCCAGAATACCCGGGGGTCTTGACCAATCCCCGGGCCAAATAGTCCCTGAGGGGGCTGTTGTTCCACTCCGCTGAGAGAAAATTTTTTCTTTCTGGCCGTCAGTCGCAGAAGCCGGCGGCGAGGATCAGGGAGGGCCAGAGAGGACTTTCTTTATGCCGCGTCCGGGGGAGCAGGGGCGGGTTTGGGGAGGGGACCGAGAATGCGACGGATGCGGCCGGCGAGCGCAAATGAGGAGCTCCGGATTGGTGAAGGAGGGTGCTGGCCTGTTGTTGCCGGACGAAGGGGTCCGCATTTGCCGGATTGAGCCTTTGCGTGTGATCCTCCATCCGTTATCGCTTGCTCCGTGAGCGCAAGGTGCGACAGGGTTCGGATCGGCCTGGCGGGGTTCGGCACTGTCGGCTCCGGGGTCTGGAACATACTGGAGCGCAATGGAGCTCTTATCTCGGAGCGCAGCGGGGGTGCGATCAATCTGGAAATTCGTCGGATTGCGGTGCGTGACCTGTCCAAGGCCCGCGATGCCGTAGCCCCAGCCGAGCTTTTTACCACCTCCTGGCGGGAGATGGTCCAAGACCCGTCCATTGATGTGGTCGTGGAGTTGATCGGGGGAACGGACGATTCCTATGAACTGGTGTCCGCGGCGCTCAGGGCGGGAAAGCCGGTCGTTACTGGGAACAAGGCGCTTCTTGCCGAACGGGGAGGAGACCTCTTCGCGCTTGCCCGGGAATTCGATGTTCCCATTCATTTCGAGGCGGCGGTGGCAGGGGGGATTCCCATTATCAAGGCGGTGCAGGAATCTCTCGTCGGTAATCGAATCCGCTCGATCACGGGGATTATCAACGGAACCTCCAACTACATCCTCATGCGAATGACCGAGGCTGGCCTCGATTATTCCAGCGCGCTGAAGGAGGCCAAGGAGCTTGGTTATGCCGAGGCGGATGAAACTCTCGATGTCAATGGCTGGGACGCTGCCCATAAGGCGATCCTGCTTGCTACCCTCGCGCATGGTTTCCTGATCAACCCCGAAGAGGTCTATGTGCGTGGGATCGAGTATGTCAGGCCTCTTGATATTCGCTTTGCCAAGGATCTCGGGTATGTCGTGAAGCTCCTCTCTATCGTGCGGGAGGACGGAGAAGGGGCGATAGAGATTCGTACGCAGCCCTCCTTTATTCCAAAGTCTCATATTCTGGCTGCGGTGAATGACGTATTCAATGCGGTGGCGGTGCGAGGGGATGGAATTGGGGATTCGCTCTTTTACGGGCGGGGAGCTGGCCAGGAACCCACCGCCTCCTCGGTAGTCGCAGACGTGGTGGAAGCGGGTCGTCTGCTCGGGCAGGAAGAGCGTTCCGGTCACCGCGGATTTCTTCCTTACCGAAACGTGGGAGCCCTCAAGCCGATCGATGAAACCGAAACTGCCTACTATGTGCGTTTCCCGGTCACCGATCGTCCCGGGGTGGTAGCGGAGATCTCGAGTGTTCTGGCAGAAGCAGGAATCGGAATCAGCGGCACGCATTCCCCGGTGAATCCCGACCAGCCAGATGCCGAGTTCGTGGACATGGTGTTTCTCCTGCACACCTGCCCGTTCGGGGCCCTCAAGAAGGCATTGAAGAATATCGAGCTGCTGGCCTGCGTGACCGATCGCCCGGTGGTGTTCCGGATTGAGACGTTGTGAGATATTCCGCAGCAGCAGACTAGGACCTGCTGCGGCGCTCTCGCTACTCAGTTCGGCCGCTTGTCCGGGTCGCCAGTCCAGTAGACATTTTCCTGTCCATTGACAGCCCGCCCCATCGCGTCGGTCAAGTCCTCAAAGGAGAACTCCTCGACGTGCCCGTCGATAAAGAGAATGTGGCCACGACCCTTGTAGCGGCCCACGAAGTTCTTGACGTTTGCCTTGGGGGAGCCGTCGAAGCCCCCCTGGAGTTTGCTGGTCTCCTCGCTTTTCTTTACCCCCCGCTCAAGGAGAGCGACCGTGCGGTCGGGATGCTGTATGCCGGAACGGTTGGCGGGAATATCCTCGGTCGAGTTTTCGGGCTTTACTTGCAGGCTGCTGTTGAAGCCAAATGCGAAATAGGGTTTTCCCTCCCGCTTTTTCTTCGGGTAGTCAGCCCCCGGGAGAAAGAGAGGATAGCTGCTCTGGTAGAACTGGGAGGCCGGGTTGTCGCCCAGTTCACCAACCGGGGTAGAGCCCATCTGACTGACGAGGGCATTGTACCAGACATTTTCGGCCTGCTCGGTGGCCGCATTGAGCCAGTTGTCCTTGCCGGTGGCATCCTCGAGGGGAAACTCGCCGTTGGTCTCGTTAAGGTAGTCGGTCAAGGCAATCCCCATTTTTTTCAGCTTCTGGAGGGCATCCGCCTTGTTGCGTTTGATCTGTCCGGAGCTGATCATGGTGCTCCCTATCCCGAGGGCAATGACAAGGACGGCTGCCCCGACTAGGATCTCCATCATGCGGGACTTTCCGGGCCGCAGGGCCAGATTGGGTTTGCGATGGTTGTTCATGGGAATGGGGGTGTGGAGACGTGACCGGAACCAAACCAACTCCTGCACAACCTACTTGCAAGCATACAATTGTCGATCGATACCCCAATTGTCTCGCTGAAGAGTTCAATCATGGAGAAGCCTCGAGAAACTTACCGGTCCGGGGGAGGACAGAGCTTGCGGAGGCTTGGGAAGGGGCACTAGCCTTGCGTCATGAAGAACACCTGTTTGTCGCTTCCTGCCCTCCTCGCTGTCCTTATCCTGCTTATGGCCCCCGCGGTCCTGGCGGGGCCGCTCGTCTATGAGGGTGAGGGCGGGGCGGGAAAGGGGAAGCATCTCGTCTTCATTGCGAGTGATCACGAATACAAGTCGGAGGAAACCCTCCCGGCCCTCGCCCGCATACTTGCCAGACATCACGGGTTCAAGTGCACGGTTCTCTTCGGGGTGAACGAGAAGGGAGAGATTGTCCCCGGCAATTCAAATGTCCCAGGGATGGAGGCGCTCAAGTCGGCCGATTTGATGGTGGTCTTCACACGTTTCCAGAACTGGCCGGATGGGCAGATGCAGCATTTCGTGGATTACCTGGATCGAGGTGGGCCGATCGTGGGTCTGCGCACTGCGACGCATGGTTTCCGGATCCCCAAGGGCAGCAAGTGGGCCAAGTACAGCAATGGATTCGGAGGCGAGGACTACAAGGACGGGTGGGGTCGTCAGGTGCTCGGAGAAAAGTGGGCCGGTCATTATGGCGGAAACCACCGGATGAGCACTCGCCTGGACATTGTGCCTGCCCAGAAGGCCCACCCGATCCTGCGCGGGGTAAAGGAGATGTGGGCCCAGTGTGGCGGCTACAAGGCATCTCCGCTTGAACCCAGCACCGTTCTCGCCATGGCGCAGCCGCTGCAGGGGATGACACCGGACTCTCCAGCTGCGGAAAAAATGCCTCCCGTGCCGGGAGCCTGGACACGGACCTACAAAGGCAAGTCCGGAGTAGAAGGTCGGGTCTTCACGAGCACCTACGGTGCCTCCAACGACATTCTCAGCGAGGGCTATCGCCGGCTTCTCATCAATGGTTGCTTCTGGGCAGCAGGGCTTGAGGACAAGATCATGCCAGATGCCGAGGTTGGATTTGTCGGGCCTTTCAATCCGACCTGGGGAAGGGGGGGGGGACGCCGTAAACCGGGCACGAAACCAGGGGACATGGCAGGGTGGGAGACCCCGATTGTCCCGTTAGCGAAGTGACGGGATCCCCTGCACTGTTGTGCCGCAGCCACGAGTGAATTGCCCGGGACTTCCCCGCAGGGAGCGTCCGGACTCAGGAAGGCGGCACGGAAAACATGGCGGGAACGGCGGGTGCGGGGTGATTTGAACGGCTTGTCCGCAGGGCTCCGGGTTGGAGTATGAATCCCAGTCCCGAGGTGAATGGCGATCCCCAGATTGGGCATTTTTACTTTGCCCTTCCCGCTGGAGGCCGCTACCCCCTCTCAGCCCGGTTTTCGTGGCTCCTCGCCGCGGCAGGCCGGTCTTCTGCTCATGCTCATCGTCCAGAAATATGGCGGCACCTCGGTCGGTTCCTTTGACCGTATCCGCAACGTGGCCGGCCGCATCAAGGCCCTGCGGGACGAGGGCCACCAGGTAGCGGTGGTGGTCTCGGCCATGGGTGGAGTAACGGACCAGCTGGTTGAGATGGCGCGGGAAGTTTGTGATGACCCTCCTGAGCGCGAAATGGATGTCCTGCTTTCCACCGGGGAGCAGCAATCCATTGCCCTGGTGACCATGGCGCTCCGGCAGGTGGGTGTGGAAGCCGTATCGATCACCGGGAGGCAGGCGGGATTGAAGACTTCCGGGGCACATACCCGGGCGCGTATCCGGGCCATTGATCCCACCCTGAGTCGGCGCTATCTCGATGAAGGAAAGGTGGTGATCGTGGCAGGATTCCAAGGGGTGAACGAGGAGGGATTGATTCAGACCCTTGGACGCGGTGGGTCAGACCTTTCGGCTATCGCCTTCGGGTCTTCCATCGAGGCGGACCTCTGCCAGATCCTCACCGATGTCGACGGGGTCTATACGGCCGATCCGCGGGTCGTGAGTGATGCCCGCAAGCTTCCAGAGATCTCTTACGACGAGCTTCTCGAACTGGCGTCGGTCGGCACCAAGGTCATGCAGTCACGCTCGGTCGAATTCGCCAAGAAGTATGGCGTCAGGTTCGAGGTCCGCTCGTCCCTGAACAGCAATCCCGGAACCATAGTCACTGAAGAACACGAAGCCATGGAAGCAGTCGTCATCCGCGGAGTCTCCATCGAGCGCTCCCAAGCCCGCGTCACCATTACCGGAATTCCCGACGAACCGGGAATGTCCGGCCGGATCCTCAGTGTGCTGGGAGAGGCCGAGATCAACATCGACATGATCATCTCCAATACAGCTCATGATGGTTACGCCCGTCATTCCTTCACCATGCACACCAATGACCTGGGTCGGGTTCAGGCCGCGCTCAAACCGGTCCTCGCCGACCTGGGAGGAGCCGCCAATATTGAGAGCGAGGCAGGAATCGCGAAGCTTTCGGTTGTAGGTATTGGAATGCGTTCACACTCCGGGGTTGCGGCGCAGATGTTCAAGGCCCTGGGAGAAGGGGGCATCAACATCGGAATGATCAGCACCTCGGAAATCAAGATCTCAGTCACGGTCGAGGAGGCGAGGATTGAAGACGCCGCCCGGGTGGTGCATTCCGCGTTTGGCCTGGATACTGCTCCGGCCTGAGGGGGCACTCGGCGGATTTGCTTAGGAGAGGCTTTCTCCAGCTGAGTGTCCTGGAGGGAACAGGGGAGCAAGATTTCTCGTTCCTTTGGATGAATTCGTGATTGTAATCCGGCTGTGTATCCCTCCGCCCTGCGCTCCCAGCTCCGTCGGACGCTGGAAGAGATCGAGCAAGCTGCCCTCTACAAGCGGGAACGGGTCATTGATTCCCCGCAGGGTGCGGTTGTTACCCTGCAGGATGGTCGAGAGGTGCTCAACATGTGTGCCAACAACTACCTTGGACTGGCTGATCATCCCGAGGTGGTGGCAGCGGCGAGGCAGGCTCTTGACCGGTGGGGCTTCGGGATGGCCTCGGTGCGCTTCATCTGCGGAACACAGGGCCTGCACCGGGACCTGGAAGAGGCCATCTCTGCTTTTCTTGGGACAGAGGATACCATCCTCTACTCATCCTGCTTCGATGCCAATGGGGGTCTTTTCGAGACGCTGTTGACGGCGGAGGATGCGGTCATCTCCGACAGCCTCAACCACGCTTCAATCATCGATGGGGTCCGCTTGTGCAAGGCACAGCGTTATCGATATTCCAATAATGACCTTGGGGACCTCGAGTCCAGGCTGCGGGAAGCCGAGACGGCCGGAGCGCGGCACAAGATGATCACCACTGACGGGGTTTTCTCCATGGATGGAGTGATCGCCCAGCTTGACGGGATTCATGAGCTGGCGGCGAGGTATGATGCGCTGGTGCACTTTGATGACGCTCACGGCACGGGGTTTCTGGGCAGCGGGGGACGTGGGACGCATGAGCATTGTGGACTCCTTGGCAGAATTGATCTCACCACCTCCACCCTCGGCAAGGCCCTGGGCGGGGGGGCCGGGGGGTATGCCTCGGGGAGGCAGGAAATCATCGACCTCCTGCGGCAGCGCTCCCGCCCATACTTGTTCTCCAACAGCATTGCCCCTCCTGTTGCGGCGGCATCCCTGCGAGCCCTGCAGATGCTGGAAGCCTCAAGCGAAATGGCTGACCGTTTGAAGGAAAACACGGCCTATTTCCGGGAGTCCATGGGCCAGACGGGCTTCGAGATTCTCGGCTCCAATCATCCCATCACTCCTGTCATGCTGAGAGATGCCGCCCTTGCCCAGCGCTTTGCTGAGAAGTTGCTGGGGCATGGAGTTTTCGCGATCGGATTCTTCTTCCCGGTGGTCCCGAAGGAAACCGCCCGCATCCGCACACAGATTTCCGCGGCCCACACCCGCGAGCATCTCGATCGTGCAGTGGAGGCTTTTACGCGGACAGGAAAGGAACTGGGCGTTATTTGAGAATGAGCTGGCAGGTCCTGCTGCTGACAGCTTGAAGGGGGGAATACCTCGTGGGGCCAGAAGAGGGGTCCGAGCAGGCCTGTTTGTCAGGCGATGATCTTGTCGAGGACCTTTCCTGCGACATCTGTCAGCCGGAAATCACGCCCGCTGAAATGATACGTGAGCTCCTTATGATGGATCCCCATCAGATGGAGAATCGTCGCATGAATATCATGCACGGATGTCCGGTCCACTGCGGCATGGTAGCCAACCTCATCGGTTTCTCCGTAGTTTGCTCCTCTCTTGATGCCGCCGCCCGCCATCCACATTGTGAAGCCAAATGGGTGGTGGTCACGACCATTGCCTCCCTGTTTCTGGGGCGTGCGCCCGAACTCGCCACCCCAGATAACGAGGGTTTCATCCAGGAGACCGCGTTGCTCGAGATCCTGGAGCAACCCTGCGATCGGCTGATCTGTTGCCGCGCAGTGCTTGTTGTGGTTGGCCGTCAGGTTGCCATGAGCATCCCATGTGTTGTCACCATGCCCCCCTCCTGAATACAACTGGACGAAGCGCACCCCGCGTTCAACGAGGCGCCTGGCCATCAGGCACTGGCTGCCAAAGTATTCCCCGGGATTTCCGCTCTCGATACCGTAGAGCTTCCTCGTCGCCTCATTCTCCCCGGAGATCGCCAGGGCCTCGGGAGCTGCCGACTGCATTCGGTAAGCAAGCTCAAAGGATTCGATCCGTGCCTCAAGGGCGTTTTCAGCGGGATAGCTCTCCATGTGCCGACGGTTGAGCTTGCCTGCATAATCGAGCAGTTGCCGCTGTTGCGTGTCCCCCAGTTTCTCCGGTCTGTTGAGATTGAGAACGGGCGTGCCCTGTGAACGGACCGGGGTTCCCTGAAATGCACCGGGAAGAAAGCCCGACCCCCAGTTCGGGGCTCCTCCGATCGGGCCTCCACGGTAATCATAGAGCACGACAAAACCGGGCAGGTCCTGGTTCCCCGTGCCGAGTCCGTAGGTGACCCAGGAGCCAACACTGGGAAATCCGGTGCGGATCATCCCGGTATTCAGCTCAAAGAGCGCGGGGGCATGGCTGATCGAATGGCCGTAAACCCCGCGAAGCATTGCGGTATGGTCGATCATGCGGGAGAGGTGAGGATAGCACTCGGAGACCCAGTGCCCGCTTTGGCCATGCCGGGCAAACTTGTAGGGCGAAGGAAACAGGCCGCCGCTGCTGCGAGCACCCTTGGTGTCGGCCACCTCGTTAACCTTTTTCCCGGAGTATTTCTCAAGAGCCGGTTTATAATCAAAGAGGTCTACATGGCTGGGCCCGCCATACATGAACAGGAAGATGACACTCTTGGCACGGCAGGGGAAATGCGGCGACCTCGGGGAGAGTGGGGAATCCAGACCTCCCGATGGGGCTCCCGGGCCAGCCAGCAGTTTCTGGTCCGACATCAGCCCAGCAAGGGCGAGTGACCCGAATCCACCTCCTGCGCGTGCGAGCAGGTCACGCCTTGTCATCGGCTTGCGGAAGCCTGCGAGATCAATCGACATAGGTGAATTCATTGAGGGTGAGAAGCATGTGACAGAAATTCTCAACACTCTGACCTTCCGTGGAAAGCAGGTCTGTTCCGAGCGTCACCTCTGCCTCCGTGGGTTCTCGGGAAAAAGCCAGCCAGTAGCCTTCTTCCACGATTGCGCGCATGCTTTCGGGGTTCTCTGAGTCCGGACTACCCGCAGCTTCAACAACCCGGTTTGCAAAATGACCGGCTTGTGTGCGCACAAACTGGTTGTTCAGCAGAAGCAGGGCCTGGGTCGGGACCGTGGTCTGCTCCCGGACACCACGACTCTGCATCGCGTCTGGAACGTCGAAGGTCTCAAAAAACGGGACCCGCATGGAGCGGCGCATGAAGACATATATGCTGCGACGCCAGGTTGCAGGCCCGTCTTTCACGTTGACGGGCCACTTGTTGGTCGAACCGGTTTTGATCGCATCACTGGAGACCCATGGCTTGATGCTTGGCCCGTAGAGCTTGCGGTTGAGTGTGCCAGCGGTGTGCATGATTGAATCGCGCAGGATTTCAGCTTCAAGCCGTTGAGGTTGGCGGCGCCACAACAGTTGATTCCCCGGATCCAGTTCATTCCGCTTCTGATCCCACCGAGTGCTCTGCATGTAGGTTGCACTGGTCATGATCAGATGGTGTATCGGCTTCAGGCGCCATTCTTGCCGGATGAGTTCGCCAGCCAGCCAGTCGAGCAGTGCCGGATGAGTCGGCTGGTCTCCAACTCCGCCGAAATTGTTGCTGGTCTTTACCAGGCCGGCGCCAAAGTGATGCTGCCAGAGGCGGTTGACGATTACCCTCGCGAGCAATCCCCCCGCCCCGGCCTCCACGTCGGTCAACCACCGGGCAAGGCCGGGTCGTCCGTCCCCACCCTGATTTTCACTCGCGGTGATCCATTTCCCGATGTCTCCATCTCCCGGACTCAGGGCCGTCAGGACTCCAAATCCAACATCCCCGTCCTTCTCCTCGACATCTCCCCGTCTGAGCAGGGGGTTGCTTCGTTTGTTGCCGCCGTTCCAGGCGAGGGACTTGACCTCGTCACCATTGGCGCCGATGGCGACCTTGCGGTCCCCGGGCTTGCCCGGGAGGAAAAACCCTACCAGCCGATAGTAGTCACGCTGGGAAATGGGATCATACTTGTGGTCGTGGCACCGGGCGCAGCCGATCGTCAGTCCGAGAAAGGCTGAGCCGGTGGCTGAGACGATATCATCCATCTTGTCGTAAGCGGCCTTCTCCTTCTCCCTGTCCACTCCATCGACATTGGTTACGGTCGATCCGGACGTGATAAAACCGGTCAGGGCCACGGCCAGGGGGTCATTGCCCTGCAGGGTGTCACCGGCAACCTGCCATTGGGTGAACCGGTCAAAAGGCATGTCTGCGTTCAGGGCCCGAATGACTGCATCACGGTAGGTCCACGCGGTTGGTCGCTCGTTATCACTTTCATAGCCGTGACTTTCACCAAAGCGGGCCACATCCAGCCAGTGCCGTCCCCAGCGCTCACCATAGTGGGGGCTCCCAAGGAGGAATGTGATCATTTCGGCATAGGCCTCAGTTGAGGAGCGCTCGGCGAAACTCGTGACCTCCTGCCGGGTAGGGGCAAGGCCGATGAGGTCAAAGTAAGCCCGGCGAATCAGGGTTCTCCGATCGGTGGGAAGATTGGGCTGAATCCCCTTGTCCCGGGCCCTTGCGAGGATGAAATGATCAATGGCGTTCCGGGCCCATGTGCTTTCCTTGATCGTGGGAACTTTTGCGGGAGCGAGGGGGCGGAAGGCCCAGTGTTCGGATTCCTGCGCCATTCCGGACAGGCTCATGCCCATCATTGAACTGACTAAAATCAAAAGTCGCCTCATGTGTAAATCCTCCCGGCAGTGACCAAGTATTTCTGAGGTTACGGCAAATACATGGTTTTGTTACCCCGAGATGCGCTTGGTCACAAGCTTTGGAATTACAATTACAATCGCCAGATGAATGGCTTTTTACAGGCCAGAGTGGAGGCAGGTTCCCCGACGTCTCGGAGAGAGCCCGTTCCTGTGTGGCGATCTCCTCTGTTTCCGGGCTGGACAATGGCATGAAGGAACGAGAGAAGGCCTGAAATGGAGGCATGGATTCAGAGGCACGAATTCACGGTGGAGCCCGTTGTGGGACCGACCCTGGAGAGTTGCCTGGAGGTCCTGCGATCCTTTGACTGGAAAGGTGAGCTCGATCTGTACGAGGAGGCGCTGGAGGAGGGGCGCGAGCGTTGCCCGCCCGCTTGTGTCATTGTCGACAATGATCGCACCCTGCAGGTGATGCCCATTCATGGCAGCTGTTCGCACTATGCCTACACCTGTATTCATCCGCTGCGGCTGATGGCCTTCTTCGGGGCAAGCAGGACGGTCAACGCGTGGGCGATTGGTGACGAGCACCGGGCCGGGATCCTGGCCAGCCATTTTGCGGGGGAGGAGGCAAAACTGGTGCGGTCCCTCGCCCGGTTGACCGCAGCACCGCCGTGATCGGGGACGGGGGCCTGCGGCGTGGGCTCGGGAAGGGGCCCGATGCCCGATGGAGGCCACGGTTGCGGGCGCGCTCAGGCGAATCAGGCGCGTTGCCATGACTTTCGTAGCCGTGGACTGCATTTCGCGTTGAGACCCCTGGCCGTTTTTGCTCTCCATTCCCTTGTGTCAGGGAGATGAGCGTATGTGGGTATGGTCCAAACTATCAGCCGCAAAGTGGGAGGAGACCTGGGAAGAGCGTTTTCACGGCAACCCCAATGCGGTCCTGAGCAGGCTCAAGGGTGGCAAGTCGGTGCGGGTTGAGATTTACTGCGATCAAGAGAACGACGCCATTCGGATTGCTGAACAGTTTGGTGGATCGGTCAGCAAGCTTGAGGATAAGAACTGGATGGCGCTCACTGCCAGGCCGGGCCCCCCGATCAAGATTCGAGGGAACCTCCTGGTCACTGAAGAGGTAAGTCCCTCGGGCCTTCGCTTGCTCACGAGGCTCCACGAGGGGCGGGCGGTGGTCAGTATCCCGCCCGAAATGGCCTTTGGGACGGGGGATCATCCCACCACGGCAAGCTGCCTGCGCTTCCTTGCCGACGAAGCCAAGGCCCGTGAAGGGTCTGCCTGGCGCATGCTGGATCTGGGTTGTGGCACTGGGGTGCTTGCCATTGCGGCGAGCCTGCTGGGAGCGGAGGAGTGCAAGGCGCTGGATTACGATGCCAGGGCGGTGGCCGTCGCACGGGCGAATGTGGAGCGCAATGACGCCCGGGGAGTGCGGGTGGAGGAGGAGGACCTTCTGCAGTGGACTCCTGATCGAAAATACGAGGTGGTTGTGGCCAATCTCTTCGCCGATATCCTGAAAGCATCCTTCGGAAAGATCCGGAGCACCGTTGGCCCCGGGGGAGCATTTATCCTTTCGGGGGTGCTTCAGGAGCAGTGGGATGAAACGGAAGCGGAAGCTAGGAAGGCTGGCCTGATCCTCGAAGAAGTGAAGAGGAAGGGTAAATGGGTTTCGGCCAAGGGCGGAGTGGGCTAGCCGGGCCTTTCCGGGAGGATGCCGCGGCTCAAGGGGGATTCCCTGCTTCCTGCCGACCTTGATGGGCTTCGGCGATTTTTTTTTTGTCCCTCGCGCCTCCCTTGTGGACCATGCGCGTTGTGAAGGGTTACGTGGTGTTGGCGATCCTGCTGCTGATCCCCAGCATGGGCTACTTCCAGAAGCAGTATTTTATCGAGACCCTCAAGCCCGGGATGGAGAGCCGGATAAAGGGGATTCTGGAGGAGGAAGGGGTGGTCAACCCGGCGGTTCATCTCGATTACCTCGATGTCGTAATCAAGGGGCGGGTTGCCACGGATGAACAGCGAGCCCGGGTGGAGGCCCGTGTTGAGGCGCTCCCGGGCATGCGGGTGACTGCGGGGGGAAACCACCTGCGCACCCACGGCTGGTTCCGTATCGGGCGCCATGATGGACAATTCTTGGTGGGGGGGGTGGTTACGGAAGACCTGGATGTCCGCCTGCCTGAGCCGCTGGAAGTTATTGCGGGCTGGGACGATGCGCTGGAACGGCGAGTCACGGTGGAAAATCCGAAGCGGCCGGAAGGGTGGAATGACTTTCTGCGCTCTTATTTCAGGGAGCCGGGGAATCGCGCCGTGGAGCTGCGGGTGGATGGGTTGACCATGCGGGGTGATTCCACCGCAGGACTTCGAAGCGACTGGCTGTCCAAGGCGAGCGAGGTGGTCGACAAGGGACGGATCTTCGACGACTTCGCGTTGGAGCCGAGCATTTACCACTTTCCGGGCTACCGTCCGAAATCGTTGACCGACGAGGCGGTTCTCGGCCAGCTGCAGCGGCAGCTGAAGGCCCACCTGGTGACCTTTCAGGCCGGTAGTGAAGAGCTTCTCGGCGTGGACCGGGACAAGGTCATTCTCACAGCGCGGGCCATTATTACGGCGGGGGTGCAAGGCCGTTACGTGGTGGGAGGGCATCCGCCCCGGAGCGGAAACGCCACCTTGAACAGCCAGTTGGCGGGAAAGCGGGCAGAGGCCGTGGCCAAGATTCTGATTGATCACGGAGTGGCCGTGGAGCAACTGGAGATAGTGCCGTTTGGAATCTCGCCGGGGGAGAGTCGAGAGAACCAGGTGGAAATCGTAGTGAGGTAGATATTCGTATACCCTCGTGTGTTTAGCCCGCCTCGAAGAACAATGTTGTATTTTGTGCGCTTGGACGATTGCCTTCCTTGGAGTGTGTTTCCGAGGCAGATGGAACCCGCTCGCTGGGCTCTGCACCCGGGGAAGAACATGAATGGCAGTGTTCTTCTGCTGGCTGGCGAGCGTCCCTGAACGATTGAAGGCCTGATGGACGCGATCACCTATTTTCTCGTCAACTATGGGCTCTACAGCCTGATGCTGGTGGTGCCTGCGGCCATGCTCGGTATTGTTTTTGGCTGGCTTGCGTGGGGGAAGCACCGGGCCGGCGCGATGGAGTCGCGGGAGCGACTCGAGCACACTGAGCGGGTGACTCACGAGGTGGAGATCGCCCTGAGCAGGGAGCGTGAAAAATTCAAGGAGTACCGGAAAGCGGCCGAGGAGGGGGGGACGGCCCCTGCGCCCCCCGATCTGGAGCGGAAGTTGAAGGCCCTGCGGCGGGATAACGAGGAACTTGAAAAGATCCTGAGTGCAGCCCGCAAGGAGCGTGAGGAGGCGGAGACGAGGCTGACGGAACTGGCCGGCGAAAAGGAAAAGCTGGCCGGAGACCTGGTGCAGCTGACCGGGAACGTGGGGGCGCTGGAAAAGAAACTTGCCGCCAAGGCTCCTCTTTCTTCGCCGGGAGAGGCCTCCCTGTCCATAAGCAAGGCCGAGCGCAAGCAGTTCAAGATTGAGAAGCGTGACCTGGAGAAGAAGCTCGCGGCGGCCGACCGGCAAATGAAGAAGAAACTTGCTGCGCAGGAGAAAGCGGCGCGGCGTGCGATGGGCGAGCTGGATAAGAAGGTGAGCGAGCTTGGGCGACGTTTGCAGAGCACGGAGGATGAAGCGGGGGAGCTGGCCTCGGAGCGGAGCCGCCTGGAGGCCGAGCTGGCGGAGCAGAAATCGGAATCGAGCAAGGCCGGGAAGGAGCTCGAGGAGCTTCGCCGCGCACGGGAGGCCGTTGCGGGGAAACTCTGCCAAGTTGAGAAGGACAGGAATGAGAAGAAGGAGGAGCTGGGGGCCCTGAGGAAGGAGCGTGACGATCTGGACCTAGCTCTGAAGACGGAGTTGAAGGAGCGCACGGAGGAGGGGGAGCGTCTCGGGAGGGACCTCACGAGAATGCAGGAGGCCCGGACAGAACTGGAAAAGTCGCTGAGGGACGCCGAGCGGGCACGCGATGAAAAGGCAGGGGAGCTGGGCAGCCTGGGCAAGGAGCGCAAGGCCCTGAAGGCGGACTTGGCGAGTTCCGAGGAGAAGCACCGGGGGGAAAGCCGTCGGAGGGATGAGGAGCTGGATGTCCTCAGGAGGGAACGGCGTGCGGTAGAGGATCAGTTGAAGGGTGTGGAAGGGGAACGCGACGCAAAGGTTGCGGAGCTGCAGGGTCTCAGGGACGATCACCGGCGGCTGGTGGGACGGTTGGAGGCCGAAGAGCAGCTTCGCCAGGAGGAGAGCGTGCGCCTCAAGAAGGAGCTTACTGAAGTGCGGGAGGAGAGCCAGTCGCTCGAAAAGAAGGTGTTGGCCGCCGAAAAGGAGCGGGATGTGACCCGGGTGGACCGGGAGGGGTTGCGCGAGGAACAGGAAAAGTTGCGCGGGAAGCTCGACCGTGAGGTCGCGCGCCGCCGTAAGGAGCAGGATGAATCCTCGAAGGAGTTGGAAATGCTGCGTAGCAGTAGCGCGGAGATGGAGAACCAGCTCGCCGTGGTCCGGGCTGAGAAAGAGGAAGGAGCGCGGGAGCTGGCTGATCGTTCCCGGGAGCGGTCTGACCTGAAGAGCTCCCTCAAGGCGGTGCGGGAACAGGCCGATCAATCGGAAAGAGAGCTCCAGGAGACGGGAAGGGAGAAGGCGAATCTGGAGGGTGAGCTGACCGCGTTGCGTGGCGAGCATGAGGAGGTAGAGCGCTCTCGCATGGCGGTGGAGGAAGAGAAGAGAGCCCTCGATTCACGCGTGCGGGAGCTGGAGGAGCGCGTCACGAGCACGAGCGGCGAGCTTGAGGAACTAACCGACAGCAAGGCCGTGCTGGAAGAACAGGTTGTGGTGGTGCGCAAAGAAATGGAGGAGGTGCGCATGGACCTGGACCTGGCCAGGCAGGAGCAGGAGAGCGAGCACGAGGAGCTCGAGCGGCGCAAGGCGGCTGAGATGAGGTGGGCTGACGAACTGCACCGTCTCAGGGAAGAGAAGAAGGAGCTCAACCAGCATATGGCGATCCTTTCCGGAGACAGCAAGGCCGAGGTTTTGATCAAGCAGATGAAGGTGGAGAATGACCGCCTCCTGCACGAGATGGAGGACCAGGTGCGTGAGCGTCAGCAGGTGGAGGATGCGGCTGGAGTGCTTCGGCGGGAGATGCACGGTTTGCGCCGGGAGCTGGTCGAGGCCGAGCGAAAACTGGAAGAGGTGGCTGACGTAGAGGGGCAGCTCGTGGGTGCCAAGGAGCGGTTGCGCCTCAGCGAGTTGGACCTTCGCAGCGCCCTGAAGGAGTGCGGGAAGCTCAAGGATGATCTTGGGACCCTGGAGGCTGCGCAGGAGACACGCGAGGAGGCCCGTGCACGGGCGCGGCGGGAGGCTGAAGTGGCGGAGAGGAACCGGGACAGGAGTGAAGCCGCCCTGCAATCGGAGCTGGAGGAGCTTCGGGATGCGGTGGCCCGGGCCGAGAAGGAGGCGGCGAAGGCGATCTCGGAGGCGGAAGACTTACGGGCCGAAGCGTCGGCTGTGGAGGGCCCGCCGGGAGAGAGCGGCAAACCTGTGCGGCTGGAAATCGAGTCGGAGCCGGTGGTCAGGCTCCCCTCGGGCGGGGCAGAACAAAGGCTTCGGGATGCCCGGCTAGGATGGATTTATCCCGAGGCTCCCGGGGAGATAGATGACCTGACACGGCTCAAGGGGGTAGGCGAGATCATTTGCAGTCGGCTGCACGCAGCCGGGATTTACACCTATCGGCAGGTGGCCGAGTGGGGAGCGGGCCAGGTCAAGGCGATTGGAAAGGAGCTCAAGCTGAGTGATCGGATCCGGCGTGATGGCTGGCAGAAACAGGCCCGGGCTCTTCACAAGGAGAAATACGGGCAGGCGCCATAGAGCTGGCAATTGAAGGGATTGCGCTTGCATCCGGGAGGAGCAGCGCTATGAACTGCCCCCGCTCCAGAGGGGAGTGTGTTCGCCCAGCGTCCGTGACTCCGCCTCCAGGCTGGCAAACACAGGCACACACTCTTCTCAGATGGATCCCGACTCTCTTTCCTCACGTGTTCAAGGGGTTACCCCTTCCCTCACCCTGGCAGTCACCAATCAGGCCAAGGCCATGCGGGCGCAGGGCGACGAAGTATACGGACTTGCTGGTGGCGAGCCCGAGATGGACACCCCGGACCATATCAAGGCCGCGGCGGTCAAGGCCCTGCAGGAGGGTAAGACCAAGTATACCGCCGCCGCCGGGATTCCCGAACTGCGGGAAGCCATTGCGGAGAAGCTCCTCAATGAGAACGGTCTGGCCTACGACCCGAAGCAGATCTGTGTCACCTCCGGTGGCAAGCAGGCCTGCATGAATGCCATCATGGCGATGTGCGACGAGGGAGACGAGGTAATCATCCCGGCGCCCTACTGGGTGAGTTATCCCGAGATGGTGCGCCTTTGTGGTGCCGAGCCGGTCATCGTGGAGACCTCCGAGGAGAACGGGTGGAAGATGACCGCCGAGCAGTTCGAGGAAGCGATGACCCCGAAGACCAAGATGGTTATCATCAACTCCCCGGGGAATCCGACAGGTGCGGTTTACACCGAGGAGGAACTGCGGGCGATCGGCGAAGTGGCCTCCTATGAGGACATCATCATTCTCTCGGATGAGATTTATGAGAAACTGATCTACGATGGGCAGAAGCACGTGAGCGTAGCCTCCCTGAGTGAGGAGCTGCAGGGATTGACTGTGGTCTGTCACGGTTTTGCAAAGGCATATTCCATGACTGGATGGCGCCTGGGCTACACCGCGGCTCCGCCAGAACTGGCTGCTGCGATTGCAAAGATTCAAAGCCACACGACCTCCAATGCTACTTCCTTCGCCCAGTACGGCGGGTTGGCTGCACTGCAGGGTCCGCAGGACTTCGTGGAGGACATGCGCAACGAGTATGACGTGCGCAGGCAATTCGTGCATGGGCGGTTGAGCGCCATCCCGAACGTGAGTGTGCAGAATCCGGGGGGAGCCTTTTACTTCTTCGTGAACTGCTCCCAGCTGGGATTGAAGTCCCAGAACCTCTGCGACAAGCTCCTTACCCGTTACAAGGTAGCGGCCGTCCCGGGAATTGCCTTCGGCAACGATGCGTCGGTGCGGCTGAGTTACTGCACAACGCTCGATGTGCTGAACGAGGGAATCATGCGCTTTGAGGAATTCTGCCGGGCCCACTAGGAGCCTGCGCCCTCGGGTAGTTGATCTTTGGGGCCATGGTCGAAGAAGCTCATGGGGTGAAGCTGGACCCGCTGCTCGCGGTGGCGCGGGCAGCCGGAGCAGAGATTTTGAAGATTTACGGGCGGGACTTTGAGGTCGAATACAAGGGGGACGATTCACCCCTGACGGAAGCGGACAAGGCCGCCAACGAGGTCATCATGGCCTTCCTGCGTTCGGAGCACGGTGCCACTCCCGTGATTTCGGAAGAAAACAGGGAGATCCCCTACGGGGAGAGGAGGGACTGGGACCGTTTCTGGCTGGTTGACCCCCTTGATGGCACCAAGGAGTTTATCAGAAGGAATGGAGAATTTACGGTCAATATCGCACTGGTGGAGATGGGGTGCCCGGTCCTGGGTGTGGTATATCGGCCGGTGACCGATATGCTTTATCTCGGGGCGGAAGGAGCCGGGGCGTGGCGTATCCCCAGCGGGGGCGAACCCGAAGCAATTCTTGGTGGTCCACATTATTCGGAGAAAAGCGAGGTCCGGGTGGTTGCCAGTCGTTCCCACCTGACTCCCGAGGTGGAAACCTTCGTGGAGGAGTTGCGGGGGCAGGGCAGGGAGGTGGAGTTCCTCTCGGCAGGCAGCTCCCTGAAGCTCTGCCTGGTTGCAGAGGGTGCGGCGGATGTTTATCCACGCTTTGGCCCGACCATGGAGTGGGATACCGGTGCGGCCCATGCGGTGGCTGCGGCCGCAGGGAGGCAGGTTCTCGATGCCGAAACCCGCCAGCCCCTATCCTACAACAAGGAAAATCTCCTGAATCCATTTTTCATCGTGGAGTAGGAGTGGCGCTGAAGTGCAGCCGGTTCGGGGAGATTGACCGCAGCGAAGCGGGGGCCTTTGGATGGCGCTGGACGGGATGCAGAGGCAAACTGACCCCATGACATCTCGTTATTTCATCTGAGTTGTGCCCGCAGTTGTGGTGAACGGGCTTGCCGGAAAGGTTCCTGGCGGGAAAAGGCTTTTTCGGGAGAAAGATGTTTGGGGTAAGCTCTGGTGGGCGGAAGGCTTTTGGAGGTCCCGCCTCATCGCGGCAGGTCAAATTCCATCTGATCTCCGCCATCGACCGACCAGGCGTCATAGTGCTGGCGACGGAGTTCGGCGGAGAATTCCCGGGTGTAGCCGTGAATAGTAACGATGCGCCGGGGATTGACCCGGCGCACGGCGTCAAGAAGGCCGGGGAAATCTGCGTGATCTGAGAGGGGAAAGGCGGTGTCGACCCCGAATCGGAAGGTGGCGCCCTTGTCGAGAGCCCATCCGGAGAGAAGTGCGGTCTTAAGCTTGGGAATGGCCTGGTATTCCCCGGAGCGCACGGCTTTGGGAGGGCAAATCAGAACGTGCCCGTCAGGGACCGCGCCCTCGAATACGAGGGACTCGGGGAGGCTGCAGCCCGCTTTCCGGCAGGCGTCACTCATCTTGGCTACCGCGGGGTGGGAAATGACGGGGATCTTGGCCTGATCGAGAAGTGCGAGGGACTCCTGGGCCTTGCCGAGTGAGTAGGCGAGGAGGGCTGGGACCTCTCCGTCCTCGAAGCACTGGTTGACGAAATTGAGGATCATGCCGGTAATGTCATTTTCGCCGGGAAAGACCCACTGCGGAGCCCCGAAGGTGGTCTCCATGATGAGGGTGTCGGCCCGCTTGAAGACGGGCTCCTCGGCAGTGAGGCTGCGCCGCACCTTGAAGTCTCCGGTATAAAGGAGGGCCTCTCCGTCAGACTTGCGGGTCATGTGGAGCATGGCTGAGCCATAAATGTGGCCTGCGGGCAGGAGCTGAAGGCGGAATGGGCCGACGTCGAGGGGGATGTGGAAAGGGTGCGGGTTGAGCCGTTCGTCCGCCACGTTGTAGCGCGCCTTGAGCAGATGTGCGGTTGGCTCTGAGCAGAAGATGTTCTTGTGCCGTCCAAAGTGGTCGGCATGCGCGTGGGAGATGAATCCATTTTCCCGGGCCCTTCGCGAGTCGAGATACAGTTCAAGGTCGGGCAGGTAGAGGCCGTCCTCAGTCTCGAGCGGGATCGATGCGCGCATGGGTGATTGGAGTGTTGTCTCTGTATACTCCGTTGCGTGGGGTGTGAATCGGAATATGGCCGATGTCGTCCAGAGACCCGGCATCCGCCCAGAGAGAGGGGGAACTGGATTCCGTGACCGCGCTGCAGGGGCGGTCTTTCTGTGCCTCCGACAGGGAGTTGTCCTTGTGGCGGGACGAACAGGACCACGCCGATGAGCTCATGCGAGCCCTATTGGGCCGTCGCCCGGTGGGAAGACTGTTCCAGCAGGGCCTTGACCTCACCGACCAGGAAGGTCGAGCCGGTCACCAGGGCCGGGAGGGGGGATGAATCCTCCAGTGCGGATGTCAGGGAGTCGTGGATTGTGGCGGGGGGATGACCAGGAGGAAGGAGCGCTTGAAGGTCGGCCGGGTGGACGGTGCGGGGAGAATTGACCGGGACGAGATGGATCTGGGACACAATGGGCACAAGGATTTGCAGGATCCCCGCAATGTCCTTGGATTCCACGACTCCGAAGATGAGATTGGCTTTCGTCCCCGGGAATTCCCGGGTCCAGTTGGCGACGAGAGCCGTGGTTGCGGCCGGATTGTGGGCGATGTCGAGGATGAGCGTTTGCTTGCCCGTATGAGTCTCCGGGTTCCTGTCCACGCGTTCGAAGCGGCCGGGCCAGCTGGTGGAGCCGAGACCGGCTTTCACGGTTTCGTAGCCGAGGGTGATGCCGGTCGCATGGAGGGCCTCCACTGCGAGGGCGGCGTTCTCCTGCTGGTGTTCTCCCGGAATGGAGAGGGCATAGCCCAGAAGGGGCTCTTCCAGAAACTCCAGAGGCGCCCGGCGTTCGTTGGCCACCTGCTCGATCACGCGCCGCACCTCGGGATGTTGGCGGGAAGAAAAGACGGGCTTCCCTGGGACGATGATCGCGGCCTTTTCCCGGGCGATCTCCGTCAGGGTCTCCCCAAGCCACTGCTGGTGATCGAGAGAAATGGGGGTGAGGACGGTTACATCAGCCGGAACAGCGGTTGTCGCATCAAGGCGACCTCCCATTCCAGTCTCAAGGATGACGAGTTCACAGACCCGCTCCGTGAAGTGCCTCATGGCGAGGGCAAGGGTGAGCTCGAAGAAGGTGGGGTGGTGCTCCCAGTCCGCGACGAGAGAGCGCAGGGCGGTGAGGTGAGTGGAAATCTCTTCCTCCCCGATCTCGAGCCCGGAGATGCGAATGCGTTCGCCGTAGCGGACGAGGTGAGGTGAGGTGAACAGGCCGGTGCGGGTTCCCGTTGCCCGGGCGACGGAGTCCATGAACGCGCAGGTGGACCCCTTGCCGTTTGTCCCGGCAACGTGGATGACCCTGGTCTGGCGCGGAGGATAGGCGAGATACTCCCGCAGGAGTCGTCGGGGACTCTCCAGTCCCAACTTGATCCCGAAGAGCTGGGTGGAGTAGAGCCAGTCTAGTGCCTCGGGGTAGTTCACGCTTGTGAGTCAGTAGGCAGTCTGCCTTGGGCAGCACGCCGGTGGGGCCAAGGTGGCCAGTTTTGCCGGATGCCGCCTAGTGATCACTGGACCGAGGCATCATGTAGCCGAGCAACTGCACGAGGCGTTCGCGGAGGAAGCGGCGTTCGACGATGGCGTCAATCAATCCGTGCTCGAGCATGAATTCGGCGGTCTGGAAACCAGAAGGGAGATCCTGGTGAGTAGTCTCCTTGACCACCCGTGGGCCAGCGAATCCGATCATGCACCTCGGCTCGGCGAGGTTGATGTCCCCGATCGTGGCGAAGGATGCGGTCACCCCCCCCGTGGTGGGATGGGTGAGTAACGAGACATAGGGCAGGCCGGCATTGTTGTGGCGGGCGATTGCGCCACAGGTCTTGGCCATCTGCATGAGGGAGAACATACCCTCCTGCATGCGCGCGCCGGAGGAAGAAGAAAGAATGATCAGGGCTCGTTTCTCTGCGATGGCGAGTTCGATGGCCCGGGTGATTTTCTCGCCGACCACCGAGCCCATGGAGCCGGCGAAGAATTTGAAGTCCATGACCGCGAGCATGACGGGGTGGCGGTCGATGGTGGCCCGTCCTGTGATGACGGCCTCCTTCATCTTGGTCTTTTCCTTGAGGAGAGTGATCTTGTCGTCGTACTTCGCGAAGTTGAGAGGGTTGGCGGATTCGAGGGTGTCCTCGGTTTCCCCGAAGCTGCCGGGATCCGAGAGGAGGGCGATGCGGTCGTTCGCATCCATGAGAAAGTGGTGACCGCAGTGAGTACAGACCTGATGATTCTGCTTCAGGTCGAGGGTGTGGATTAACTCGCCGCAGTCGGGACACTTGGTCCAGAGATCGCCGGGAACGACGTCTTTCTTCTTGTTGCCGCGACGGAGCTTTGGCTTGTCAAAGATACCCATGGCGTGAAGCGCTAAGTCTTGAAGGGAATACGCGAGACGGCAGAAGGTCTTCTGTCTGGAATTGAGGGCGCGGTAGGAAAACTGCCGGCTGGGGCGAGCGTTCAAAGATTATCCCCGCAACACCGTGAGGACAACTACCTTTTCGGCCCCTCCCTCCTCGACCAGCACACGGGCACATTCCTCTGCCGTGGAGCCGGTGGTCAGGACGTCATCGACCAGCAGAATGGGCTGCCCCTCCAGGGTCCGGTGACGCTTTTCCCGCCTGCTCAGCCGGAAGGCGCCGCGTAGATTGGCCCGCCGCTCGGTGCGGTTGAGGAGAGTTTGCTGGTTGGTAAAGCGGACCCTCCGGAGGGCCTGCTCACAGTGCAGATTGCGTTTTTGAGACAGGTGGCGGGCGATCTCGTAGGATTGGTTGAACCAGCGCCAGCGCCTCCGTCGCCAGTGGAGGGGGACGGGGACGAGCGTCCAGGGAGGATCGACCTGCGAGTTTACCCGTGGATCGTCCCACACCTCCTCGGCGAGAAGGGCGAGTTCGCGGTGAAGGTGCAGCTGCCGGCCATACTTGTAGGCATGCATCAGTTCACGCGACTCGCCGTGGGCGCTTGCGGCTGCCCGGGCAAACTCGAAGGCAAACTCGTTCCCACGGCACTGTGAGCAGAGGATGTCCTCCGGAACGAATCCTGTGATGGGGACCCCGCATTGGATGCAGAATGGTTTCTCGATCCGGGCGAGGCCATCGCGGCAGGAATCGCAGAGGTAGCGGCCATCGCGCAGAGGATCCCGGCAGAGCGCACAGGCGGGGGGGTAGAGGAAGTCAAGCCAGCGCGCAAGAGACATGGAAAGGGGAACATCGGTGACCCGGAGACAATTTCCAAAGAAATCTCAGGATCAGGTGGCCCTTCCGCAGGCAGGCGGCAGGGGTCCGCCGGATTACGCCTCCGGTGCGAGGGGAGTCTTTTGCGGATGCCTTCCCGGCTTAGGGAAGATACGCACGAAGAGGACGACGAGAAGGGCGGTGACTCCAAACGTGAAGAGCGGAACGAGGCCTTCCTTGAGATTACTGCCAATGAGGTAGTGCAGGCTTGCGTCCAGGTCCTGAGTCCGTGTGGCGATGTGGCTGAAGGAGGTGTAGGCGAAGATCCATCCCATGTGCAGGCCGATGGGAAGCCAGAGAGAGGCGGTGGCAAGTCGGGCATAGGCGAGGGTCAATCCGACCGCGAACAGTGAGAGGAACTCGAAGAGAATGATTTCAAGATTCTGGAAGCGCAGGGTGATGGCGTGGAGAAGCTGGAACCCCGAAAGGTTGCTCCCCGGCTCGATGGAGACGGCTCCTGGGGGGGCCGTCTGGCCCTGCACGAAGACTGCGATGTCGTCCGGGGGCTGGAGGACATGCAGGGAGGCGAAGATCATCGAAATGAGGATGATGGCAACGCCGGGTCGGAAGGTGCGCAGGAAAATCCCAAGAAGGACCCCTCGAAAGACAGTTTCTTCCAGGAAAGAGGCTGCGATGGAGGGGGCGATTGCCTGTTTCCACGCACTATCCCAAGGGGCGGGGTCCTTGAGAGAGAACCAGCCCATTGAGAGAAGAAGCCAGCCCATTCCAAGGAGGAGACCGGCGGCGAGGCCGCATCCGCCGACGAGCTGGAAGGGTCCCCATCTGGAGCTCCGGAGCGGCTGTCCGTGCGGGGGAGAAACTGCCCGGGGAGGAAGGTAGGCGGACCAGGGAGAGTCGTGGAGAGGGGCGGGCTCGACACGCAGCCTCATCGAGAAGAGGAGAGGAATTAGCAGCAGAAGGGCGGATCCAAGCAGGCTGCGCTTGAAGTAATCTGCGAAGCTGGCATTGCGGGCGTACTCTCCAAGAGAGTCGATCAGCCAGTTGTAACTGTGTTTCTCGGTCAGCTCGCCCAGGAGCGTGCCGGCATTGTAGGCCCAGGGGCAGGTGAGGGCCGCGAGGAGGAAGCAGGAGATGATATAGAGCACGAGCTTGCCCGCGTCGCTCCTGAGGACCCTCATTTCGACGGGAGATATAGGCGGAGCAGGTGAAAGGTCAACTTGTGTTTTGTTCTTGGGATTTGGGCGAAGGTCCGTATGGGAGGGGGCATGCAGCGGCACTCGTGGCGCGAGAACACCGAGGAGGGAATCCGGTTTTTCCGGGCTTCGTATCACTCCTCGCAGTGGACATTGCAGTCACAGCTCAAGGGGGAGGAGGAGTGGCAGGACCACGACCCCATGAGCGAGGGGGAGTGGCGGAAACTGCGTGATGTTCTCTGGCGCAAGTATCAACGACGGCGGTGTCCATGGGAATTTATCAAGCGCATCGACGGGCTGCTCGAGGATTGGGATGAAGGGCGCACTGCGAGGCAAGATGAAAATCCTTCGCCCGGGAAGGGGCGCCGTGGCAAGGAGGGCCGGTGAAGGGAAACGCGGACCAGTTGCGCGAGTGGGACCGGATGTACTGCTGGCATCCCTTTACCCAGCATGCGGAGTGGGGAAGAGCCGGGGAAGAACTGGTTCTGGTCGGCGGGGAAGGTCCCTGGCTCATCGATGCGGAGGGGCGGCGCTACTTTGATGGCAACTCAAGTATCTGGACCAACATCCACGGGCACCGTCACCCCCGGATCGATGAGGCGGTGCGGGTGCAGCTGGCGGAGGTGGCGCACACATCATTCCTTGGGTTTACCCACCCCGGGGCAGCGGAACTGGCCAGGCGTCTCGTTGGGTTTTTCCCGCCAGCCACGCTGGAACGTGTCTTCTTTTCGGATGATGGGTCCACTGCGGTGGAGGTAGCGGTCAAGATGGCCATTCAGTTCCGCCAGCAGAGCGGGGAGCCGGAGAGAAGGGGGTTCATTGCGTTCGAGCATGCCTATCACGGAGACACCATGGGCGCGGCTTCGCTGGGGGGGGTGTCCTTGTTTTTCGATCGCTTCCGGAGTTTTGGGTTTCCGGCCCGGCACGTTGGCTCGCTCGGCGAGCTGCGTGCGATGCCAGAGGATGAGATCGCGGAGGCTGCCGCGGTAGTAATCGAGCCCCTGATTCAGGGAGTGAACGAGATGCGCCCCTGGCCGGCGGGAATGCTCCGGGAACTCCGCTCCTGGTGCGATGAGCACGGTCTTCACCTGATTCTCGATGAAGTGCTGACCGGCTTTGGACGCACCGGGACGATGTTTGCCTGCGAACAGGAAGAGGTTATCCCGGATTTTCTCTGCCTCGCTAAGGGATTGACGGGTGGCTATCTGCCGCTGGCGGCCACCTTGACCACCAGCCCGGTCTTTGAGGCGTTTCTTGGGGAGAGGGGGAGAACTTTCTATTACGGGCACAGCTATACAGCCAACCAGCTGGGCTGTGCGGCGGCCCTGGCCAGCCTTGATGTCTTCGAGGAAGAGCGGGTGCTGGAGGGACTTGCTTTCCGGGTGGAAGCTCTCGGGCAGGGGCTTCAAGCGATTGAGCATCCTTCCGTGTACGACGTGCGCCAGTGCGGGCTCATTGCCGGACTCGAATTGCGGCAGGAAAGCGGGGAGCGCTTTCCGGAGGGGGAGCACGTGGGAGAGCGTGTTTGTCTCGCGGCTCGCGCCCACGGCCTGCTGACCCGCCCCATCAGGGACACTATCGTGATGATGCCGCCCCTGTGCAGCACCGCGGAAGAGATTGCCGGGGCCTGTGAAGCGCTGGGCAGGGCCGTAGAGGAGATGCGATGATGAAATCAACCTTCATCAGGATGAGGACAGCGTTTTTCTGCTTTGCCTCACTCCCGGTAGCCTGCCGAAAGTTGTCAGTTTTCCAATGCGCGTCGGGTGCGCCGGGGGTTTTGACCAGACATCGGCCAGGAACCCTTGGCCAAGCCTGAACTTGAGGTCGCGATGGCGTATACCTGATCATCGTATGACCCCAAATAAAGAATTCCATCCGGACCAATGACTGGCGAGGAACCAACGCCGCCCATGGTTTCAAACTCCCATCTCCTGGCACCGGTCCTGAGGTCCGCCGCATAAATCTTATGGTCCTGTGATCCAAAGTAAACGGTATCATCATCACCGATGGCTGGAGACGACTTGATCCAGTATTCCGCTTCAAAGATCCACCTGGGAACACCGGTCTTGCCGTCGAGTCGATAGAATTCGTGATTCTCTGACCCAACGTAAACATCGCCATCAGGGCCAACCGCCGGGGAAGACACAACGCCACTTACCCTCACGGACTGCCATTTCCTGGCACCGGTCTTGCCGTCGAGGGCATAAGCAGCATTTTGCCCCCCCACATAGACGGTGCCATCTGCGCCAATGGCAGGGGAGGAACCATTCCCGACCCCGAAGTCGATTTCACAATGCCACTCAACCTCTCCGGTCTTGCCATCAAGTGCATAAACATGGCTGTCAGGAGCGCCAATGTAGACGGTACCATCCGAACTGATCGCAGGAGACGTATCGAGCGGGGCCCCGAAGTCGATTTCCCATTTCTTAACACCAGCCTTGCCGTCGATCGCATAGAATGTACCAGCCAGTGTTCCAATATAAATGGTGCCGTCAGGGCCAACAGCCGGGGATCCATGCACACCCGAGTACTCCGGTCCGGATTCTAGCTTTCGTATTCCCGTCTCAAACTCCCACTTTTTGACACCTGTCCTGCCCTCGAAAGCGTAAACATACCTGCCCCCTCCGATGTAAACCGTATCGTCATCACTGAGCGCCGGAGAAGATCTCACCACGCCGTTCGCCTCAAACTCCCACTTTTTGGTCCCCGTTTTACCATCAAGAGCGTAAACGAATTTACCCCCTCCCACGTAGACGGTGCCGTCAATACCGACCGCCGGGGATGAATGCACTGAGCCATCCGTTTCAAAAGTCCACAGAAGTGTGCCCGCCTTCTCTCTCTCAGCCTGGGGCGTGCGCGACGGCTGATCCTCCCCCTCGGTATTTGGCCGATCCTGTTTTTCCCTGCCGCACCCGGCAAGGATTACGCACAGCAAAACCGCAAGGACTTTCATTTCTTCTTTTTCTTCTGCAGGTTCACTTCATTCCATGGCTTTGCGCCCACGCGCCTGGCCCAGGCCTCGTAAGCACGTTGCAACTCCTGAACCTTCCCGGGCATGACCCTTGAGAGGTCGTTTAATTCACTGCGGTCCCTGTCCATGTCGTAGAGTTCCCAGGGTGAATCATGCAGGGCCACCAGCTTGTAGCTGCCCCTGCGCACTGCGCGGTTGCCCTCGTGTTCCCAGAAGAGAGTGCGCTCCTGTTTCCTGTCCCTGGTAAAAACAGGCAATAGATTCTCCCCCTCCATGCCCTTGGCTGGCAGGCCCGCTGCGGCAAGGCAGGTCGGGGCGATATCGATGAGATGACCGGGTGCGTGGCGAAGCTCCCCGCGGGCCCGGACCCCCTTGGGCCAGTGTACGATCAGCGGAGTGGCCACCCCGCCCTCGTGGGTGTAGCGCTTGTACATCCGGAAGGGAGCATTACTCAGGTTGGCCCATCCGCGGCCGGAACTTGAGGACCACCCTCCACGCCTCGCCCACTCGGCGTAATTGTCCACCCGCGTTTCGGGATGCTTGCCGCTCTTTGCAAAGAGGCCGCGCCAATCGTGCACGCCCGTGCCGGGCACCCCGTTATCGACCATGAACAGGATCAGGGTGTTGTCCAGCCGGCCTGCTGACCTGAGTTTTTCCACTACGCGGCCAATATTCTGATCCATCCTATCAATGATGGCCGAGTAGAGTGCCATCTTGAAGTCGAGTTCATCACGCAGCTTGGGCTCGTAGGTTTTCCACCCGGGAACATCCAGGGGTGAGAGAGCCCATTGCTTTTTGATCAATCCTATCTTCACCATTCGCTCATAGCGCCTCTGGCGAAGTTTGTCCCAGCCCACATCCCGGAAGCGGCCGCGGTATTTCCTGGTGTCCTCTGCCCGGGCATGGAGTGGGAAATGGGGCGCGTTGTAGGCGAGATAGAGGAACAGGGGCTGCTCGGCGTGCCGCTTGAACGATTCGTCCATGAAATGCAGGGCATAGTCAGTGAACACATCCGTGGTGTACCATTCCTCGTCCGGATGGAGGTGGTTGACGGGGGTCTCGGTGCCCGGGAGCACTACCCTGTCATCCAGGAAAACGGGGCAATGCTTGAGAACGGTAAAGTAGGAATCAATAAAGTTGCGCGTGCCGTAAAACCGGTCAAAGCCGCGGGCAACGGGCGACTGCGCCGGGTCTGTTCCCAGGTGCCATTTGCCGGTCATCATCGTGCGGTAGCCTCC